>Ga0228710_1000813_pt1 | contig 43375 bp, 26 predicted proteins | sample MedpolnodulmetaG_FD_177995 | JGI IMG/M metagenome (GOLD analysis project Ga0228710, IMG submission 177995) | Root nodule microbial communities from Medicago polymorpha collected in Santa Monica, California, United States - pink nodules | ecosystem: Host-associated > Plants > Roots > Nodule... | reverse complement strand
CTTACCTTGAAACACATCATCTCTCTCTCTCTCTCTCTCTCTCTCTCTCTCTCTCTCCCTCCCTCTCCCCCCTCCCTCGACTATTTTCATCATTTTCTTACCTGCTTTTGGTTGGACATATTTTTAGGCAGAAGACATACTGGGAAATCCAGGAAATTCTGGAAAGGGTGGTGTCTACTATTATTCTGAGAGAGGTGACCGACTGATTGACCTTGCTTCCTTCCATGACAAACTTTGGCAGGTTGGTTACTTACTAGTATTGATAATACAGTGTTCTCTACTACTGGAATAAAAGTTTTACAGTATTTCCTTTTTGAGTTAATGTTGTATTTATAAATTTTTTAATAATTTTTGTTTCTGAAATATAATTCTGCATATCTTCAGGTGAGTAATCTTGGCAATGAAGTTGAGCTAAATGATGCACGAGAGACAATTCAACAGTTGCTGAGATGGGGATGGAAATACAATAAAAATCTTGAAGAGCAAGCTTCACAACTACATATGCTGACTGCCTGGTCTCAGATTGTTGAGGTGCAGTTCTTTCTTTCCATCTATTGTTTTATTTTTTTTTTTGTACAAATACTTATGTAATGATTTAAATCCTCTAAACTGTGTTAATTTTGAAAGGTGTCTGCATCTAGAAGATTAGCAATGCTTGAAGATCGGTCTGAAATTCTCTTTCAGTGAGTTACTGTACTGTATTAGTGAAAATAAAATGAGTTACAACTTGTCATGTGTCTGTTCTCATTATTTTTGGGTTCGTTGTAACTTTTACATAATTCATTGCATGTTCAGGATCCTTGACGTGTCTCTCAGTGCATCTGCTTCTCCAGACTGTTCACTGAAGATGGCATTCATATTATCACAGGTAAACATTTTGATATGTAATTTATCACGTGGCAATGTTGACTAAGTCTTCAACTATTCAATTTGTTTGATTCCATTGTAGAACTAATGTATCAAGGTATTGACTAAATCCCAAAGTTGGTTTTATTAGTTATTATTTGAAGACCGTTTGTTTCCTTGATTATGTTTGGGTATTGATCAGATTGTTAACCAAAGTGTTGAGATATTGAAAAGTTGTGAATGTTTAGTTTTATCTTCACTATTTATTGTATAGATTGTATCGATTAATCTTCCCTATTAATCGGGGATTAAATAGGAGACTCCTGCCTATATACATGTACATTTCTCCCCACATAATATGAGATAATAAACATATTTTCAGTCTTAAGATGGTATACAGAGCATGGATCTGAAATCCTAATTGTGTCTTTGGGTTCAGCTGCTGTCAATGCTAGCCATATATTTTTATTTTTTCTCAGTTCAGTCGTTGGGTGTCCAAAGGGCAGCGCCCTTGCCCAAAGCAGTCACTGGGCCTACCACCGCCGTAGCTGCAATCTGAACACTTAAGACAAAGATTAAGTGTTTATTTTTTTAATTTCTTGATTATGCCTGGGTATTTCCCTGCTTTGCTGCCCTTCTGATTAGGGGTGGTGAAATGGGTCGAGCCCAGGGGACCAACCGGTTTAACATGGTATTTTAGGCGGGGAGAGTTGAAGTTTTGAATTCGACCATTCAAGTTGGTCTGCCACATTTAAAGTGCTGGAAAATGGGCCGGGTTGGCCTGTTGGGTCAATTTGGAAAAACTAATTTTTTGTTATTTTTTATGGGTCTATTACTTTTGTCTTCTGTTGTGGTCCATTAATCTCATAAAAAGGTTTGGTTAGGGCTTTGTTTTCCTGTATATATTGTAATAATTTATGGTGAACTGATAGATCAGTATCATGTTTTTGCACATGTGGACCCGGTAGAGCCGTTATGACCTGGAATAACTCACTTTACAACCCGGTTTCACATGTTTTTGACTCAGAAGTTGATCTGTTTTTCATTGCACAAAGAATCGCACATGTTGACCTGGTCGAACTGTTTATGATCCGCATTAACTCGCACTTTACAACCCGGTTTCGCACGTTTTTGATGCAGAAGTTGATCCGTTTTTCACCGCATAAAGAGATACACTGAACTCACTTTTTTTTTTTGGGACTCTGGGTTTTTTAGTAATAAAAGGGCGGGAGGTTTTGATTGAGAAATTACTTCCAAACTTGTGAACTACTCATCTATAATTTGTTTAGGTCAAAGTGAAAGTTTAATCTTTTTATGACTAGATCAATAAAAAAATGATTTTTTTTTATAATTTATGTTAAGGTTATTTTTCTTAGTTATTTCTACAATTTTGTCTTTTTGTGGGATCTTACGATTTACGCTCTTTCTATACGCAAACGATCTATGGTGGGATCCCGAGTTTGACAACCATGATCAGAATTATTCCTTGAAGTTGCTGTTATTTGTTTGTTTGTCTCTTTTCAAGTTATTCTGTTTTATATGCAATATTGCTAGTTATGATTCATTTTTACGTACATGGAATGTCCCTCAGGTAGCATTGACGTGCATGGCTAAACTGCGAGATGAAAGGTTTATGTTCCCCGGAAATCTAAGCTCTGATAGTATAACATGCCTTGATCTCATTGTGGTTAAACAATTATCAAATGGTGCTTGCGTGACCATATTGTTTAAGCTTATCATGGCAATTCTTAGAAACGAATCATCAGAAGCTCTTAGGAGACGGTATGTTACACATTCTGTAATTGTTTCTGATTGTGTAGCTGTGCATTGTTTGGCCGGCTAACTTACTTTTGCATGTCTTTGTGCAGACAATATGCCTTGCTTCTTAGCTATTTCCAGTATTGTTTGAATGTGGTCGATCCTGATGTTCCGACCTCAGTTCTTCAATTCTTGCTTCTCAGTGAACAAGATAATGAGTATATTGATCTCCCGAAGGTATAGTTTCTTAACATTTACAAATAACATACAATATTTTAATCTGGCGATGGATTAACTCGTCAATCATCATAATTGCATTTTTCTCTATATTCAGATTGACAAAGAACAGGCAGAACTGGCTCGTGCAAATTTTTCTACTTTGAGGAAAGAGGCTCAGAGCATATTGGATTTGGTTATTTGCTAACTCTTACTATTCCTTTTACATGCATTACTAATCAGCATGCAGTATTTTATGTGCTTATGCCTAATATTATTTTCTTTTTAATATGGGATTAAATAGGGTGTTTTCTAAAAAAAATCTGTCCGTGGACAGTATACAGCTTTTTATTTAGGAAGTGGTAAGTTGTAACTTATAAGAGTTGTTTACTACCGGTCAAAATAGCAATCACATGCTTTCATTCTTCTGATTTAATTGACATAAAAAAAAAAAAAAAATCAATTCTTCATTAGATCTATCTTATCCACAAGATATGGTTTTGTTGTTTCCAGGTGCTATCCATGTTTTTGTTTGGTTTGCTTTTCATTAATTATCAGATTCATTTTAATGCATTTATTTTTATATTTTCATGATTTTTTTTTACGAATATATTTTTATGAATATTGGCAAGTCAATTAATTACAGTTTTAAATAATGTGAAATTGAAGGTCATAAAGGATGCAACCCAAGGCAGTGAATCTGGAAAGACAATATCACTCTATGTTCTTGACGCGTTGATTTGTATAGATCATGAGCGATATTTCTTGAGCCAACTTCAAAGCAGGGGATTTTTACGGTCTTGCCTTACTGCCATAAGCAATATTTCCAATCAGGTGTTTGTTCTGACCCCCACAAACAATTCCTTATATTTTAAAATTACCTTTTCTTTTTCGAATCACTGTTGTGAATAGTTTGTAATGTTATACAACAGATTTTTCAACTCGTTTAATCTTTTATGTTTCTTTCGGTTCTGATGGTACTTGAAACGGGAATTCTAGATGAAGAGGAATGCCTGCATCTATTTCTCTTGATTTCAAAGTATAGAAATTGATAAAAAGATATAGGCTCTATCAAATTTATCCTGATTGAGGAGTTACAAGGAAATAAAATCTGAAATAAAATGTGAATTACAACCCGTGTTTTATTTGAAAAATTAATTCACTCAAATTTGCTTGTTCACTTAATAATTACCTTTCACTTAATAGGTACCACTCTTGCCTTTTACAATTCCTTAATTCTCACTCACGTCTTAGTAAACTAATCAAAATCAAAAGTCTTTGTCGAACCCAAATATGTAACCAACAAAATTAAATGAGGCACTAAACCTTTCGATCAAGATACAATGATTGAAAATCTGATTTTTTTTTTTTTCCTGCACTATTTGGTCTCTTATCATTTTTATCTTCTCAGTTCTCTTTTTGTTGATAGTTCTCTTCAGATTTTTTGTTAATTTTTTTTATGCTTATGATGAACATGAATTAGTGGTAAAACACCTGATTAGAATCAGAGCTGTAATACAAAATATACGAACCCTATAAAGAACAGACGAGACCCTGCTATTGGATACCCTGCTATAGTGTTGCTTGATTGTGCAGCAAGCAGTCATTCAATTGACATCAAAGTAGAAATATGAATGAAAAAAAGGATCTCTTTTTACTGAACAATGAACATAAAACTTTCCTTGCTAAATGTGAAATCAGCAGTCAGCAATAGAAATGCATAATAGGAATTTGAGAGGCCTAGTATTCCAATCAATACTTCTTCCGCCCCTTTTCATGTTTTATATACTCACTGTATAGCTCCTATTGCTCTGCTGTCTCCCCACATCAACTTCTGTTAGTTTGTTATTCTGTTACGGCTATCAATTCACTTGTCCACGGTCTCTCAAATACACCTTCTTAACTATATATCCCTATTACTTTAGTTTGAGGTGAAGTGTTGGAATATATTAAAAATAACTCATAATAGCCTCATTGTATCTTAGAGCAGTCTAGATTTTGAGATTTTCCCTTAGTATTGGTTTCCTTATTTTATTCGGTTTAGTGATTATTTTTCCTTATTTAAAGGATAAGAAGTCTAATATTAGATTACAAGGATACCTTTTTTTTTGTCCCATCAACTACAATATGTAAAAACTTAAGAGAGTTCAAAACTAAGTATTGATTTCAACTTCTGATTCTCATTGAATGAACAATTCAGCTTTATATAGAAAGCTGGTAGTTACCTGCTATAACAGGTTAACCTATACTGACTGACACATGTCAGTCACTTGAAAGCTATTGCTAGCTGTCAAGTGCCAGCTTTACATGGCTGCAACGAGACTAATCTTACTAGAACTAGGCTTAGCTAACTTCATCTATTATGCAATATAATGTTAATGTTTCGAGTATTCTTTTTCCACTCGTTTACTCGGTTCCCTCTTGATTTTTCACAAGCTTTAAACATGTAGTTACCAGTAGCATACTTGGTTACCACGGTTGAAATTACTGTTGTGTGACAAGGATAACACATGCTTGAATTGTGGAATCACTCTTTTGCACATGCAAGGTAAATCCGTTTACAATAACTCCATAACGAGTTTGACGCTCCCGAACTCCACCATGGCAGGAGCTTTATAACACCAGGCTTCCCTTTTTTTATAATTTCACACCAAGATACTTTAATATATAAAAATAACACTTGCTACCTCCCAGAATTATTTCTTGCTTAGATTTGTGTAAGATCTTTTTCACTATTGAAGCATTGATTGAAGTTGAGGGTCTCATATGTTCTTTATGTTTATCTTTATAATACTGAATTAATTTATTTGTTTGATTGAAGGATGGTGGTCTTTCATTGGACTCTTTGCAGCGGGCATGTACCTTTGAGGCTGAACTGGCCGTACTACTAAGAATCAGTCACAAATATGGGAAATCTGGAGCACAGGTACTATTTACCATGGGTATATTGGAGCATCTTTCATCTGGCAGGGCAACCAATCCGCAGGTAATTGATTATTTTCCTTGAGACTGTCACATTTGATTTTCATTTCACCTGACCTTTACTGAAGCTAATAAATTTACAGGGAGGATTAAGATGGGCTGAGACAAGACTTAGAAGAGATATGGCTGTGGATGTTGATAGACAACGGATGATTATAACTCCGGTCTTGAGATTAGTCTATTCATTAACTTCCTTGGTTGACACATCAGATTATATGGAGGTTGCTTGTGTTCCTTTTTCAATTTTTTAATTACGGTATCTTCTATGAAATTTTCTTGTTCATTGACAATTATTTTCTGTTTTTTCAAAAAATACAGGTGAAAAACAAAATTGTTCGTGAAGTGATTGATTTTGTCAAAGGGCATCAATCACTCTTTGCTCAAGTTCTCCGTTTAGAAATTGCTGAAGCAGATGAGTTAAGAATGGAGCAGATCAATCTTGTAGTTGGTATTCTAAGCAAGGTATTGTTTAGTTAAGTCTTTTCTTTGTTTTGAAAATACATTTGATAAGTATCTAAGCTTTGGGAGAACCCACACTTAAAACTAAGGGGAAGAACCAAACCACTTAAATACTCCTCCAATTATCGTATATTATTTCATGCGGGGCTTGCTTGGGAACCCCAATATATTTGAGTCCTTGAGAGTCGACATCTTGGCAGCTACGATGCTTTACTTGGCCTTTCCGAGCCACTGACAACCAGACTATGATCCCAATTGATAAATATCCAGCAACTCAAATACTCCACTGAGTTTCTCATATTACTCAATGTGGGATTTGGATATCTTATAATTTCCAAGTCCCTATTTTCTGTAGGTCTAGGTGCGGACAGCTGATATTTTATTTTCAATAGCTAATGTGACGTTAAATGCTTTGAAAATAAGTGGTTTACTGTGGTTCAATATCTAGGGAGGGACAAAGAGCCTTTAGTTGTGATCTAAGCACCTGAAATAGTTTAGTCTCATGTTAGGTCCAAATGACCTAAGCTTATGTGGATACTCTTTGGAGGCATTGGGATGCGAAATACCTAATTATGGGATTTCCTACAACAACAACAACAAAACAAAAAAACGCTTTGGGAATTTACATTTCATGAGCTTTAACGGGATGACAAAGGTCCTAATTATGGGGTTTCCTACTAAAAAATGCTTTGTGAATTTACATTCACGAGCTTCAACATTATTTTTCAATCTGTGCATCATGGTATTGTATTGCTACTTCCAATGCATAAAGACTTCTGAGACGTCCATAGCATATGAAGAGAATAATGAGTTGGTTTTGTACAATTGCTTTTATGTATGATGCATGCTCTTTGCCACTAACCACACTTGGGTCTTTTTTGTTTGTTGTTTTACATTTTGGTTTTTATATGATAGGTTTGGCCATATGAAGAGAGTGATGAATATGGCTTTGTTCAAGGGCTTTTTGGTTTGATGAATGTTCTTTTCTCTCGTGACTCAAACTCAAAGGTTCTAGGTTTTCCTCGATCAAGAGTGTCCCCTGAGGTGAGCTTGCAGTTTTCTGAATTCACATTTATGAAAAAGAGATGTTCTGGCGTTATGCGTATATTATAATAATCCTAATCTTCTGCTGTTCAGAATCAGAGAAGTTCAGAACTACAGATATTTAAGTTGTGCTTCAGCCTGAGCTCTTACTTATATTTTCTAGTCACAAAGAAATCCTTGAGATTACAGGTATATTTTGCATATATAGAAGGTAGTTTAATAATGATTTTGACCTCTTTCCCTCTTCATCTTGTCTAACTGTATTTTTCTTTTTGTTTTTAAACTAATATTTTTCTTGTTAAATGATATCTCAGTCTTCCGATAACTCCTCCAGTTACCCTACTTCTGTTGATTTTCAACAACCTTCATTGAGCTTGCTTAATTCTCTACTCAGTTCAGCTACAACTGCACTTGAAAATGCAGCTGAGGAGAAATCCTTATTACTGAACAAGGTGAGAATTGAAAACTGATTTGTCTGTCTTTCTAGTGCTTTGGTTTACATTGTCAGATATTTAATATTGATTTTTAAGTAAACATAACACATGCGTTTTGCAGATTCGAGACATAAATGAACTGTCAAGGCAGGAGGTGGATGAAATCATCAGTATGTGTGTCCGGCAAGAATCTGCTTCATCTTCTGATAACATACAAAGAAGGTTTGATCATGAAACTGTGCTTTTCTAGTAATCCAAAAATAAACATTCTGGTAGCTGAAATTGAAAAGGTGTTGGCCTATCAAACTCTTAAGACTGAAAATATGTTTACCATATCATATTATGTGGGGAGAATGTACATTTATATGGGTAGGAGTCTCCTAGTTAACCCCTAATTAACAAAGAAGATTAATCAATAAAATCAATACAATAAATAGTGAAGTTAAAACTAAATAGTCACAACTTTTCAATATCTCAAATAGAACCAGATGTAGTGGGTGAAGCAAAAAATGGTTTATCCTCAAAGAAAGTAACATCTGCTGAAACATAAAAACGATGTGCAGATGGAGAATAACAACGATACCCCTTTTGGGTTTTAGAATATCCCAAAAACACACATTTGACAGCTCGAGCAAACAATTTATCACGGCCAGGAGAGAGATCATGTACATAACACGTAGATCCAAACACACGAAGAGGGACAGCGTACAGAGGATCCTTAGGAAACAAAAGTGAGTATGGAATTTCATTACCCAATACCGATGATGGCATGCGGTTTATCAAATAACAGGCAGTGAGAATGGCATCACCCCAAAATCTGAAAGGTGCATGAGCATTGATCAATAAAGTTCAAGCTGTGTCAACCAAATGACGATGTTTTCTTTCAGCGACACTATTTTGTTGCGGTGTGTGAGGGCAGCTGGACTGATGTATAATACCATGAGAAGCCAAGAAGGAGTTGAATGATGTAGAAAAATATTCTTTTGCATTGTCACTCCGTAAAATTCGAATTGTTTTACCAAATTGGGTCTTTATCTCTGAACAAAACGTTTGAAAGGCACCAAACAATTCTGAACGATCCTTCAATAAGGTGATCTAGGTGCATCTAGAGAAATCATCAATGAAAGTGACATAATATTTGTATCCCAAAGTAGACGACACACGACTAGGTCCCCAAACATCAGAATGGATGATATCAAAAGGAGACATTGATCTTTTAGTGGCATGACTTTGAAAAGATACTCTGACATGTTTGCCAAGCTGACATGATTCACAATCCAATGACTTTAAATGTGAAAGGTGAGGAACTAACGCCTTTAACTTATCCAAACTTGGATGACCCAAACGACGATGAATGATATCTGGAGATGCAGAAACACCACAAATGGTGGATGGATGAGAATGGAGATAATAGAGACCCTGTGATTGAGATCCTGTTCCAATTGTCTTTCCCGTACTTCGGTCTTGTATAAGGAAAGAGTCGGAAGAAAATGTTATAGAACAATTGAGAGATTGAGTAAGTTTACTGATTGAGATCAAATTAGAAGGACTTCCAGGTACGAATAACACATAATTCAAGGATAGAGATGGCAGAGGAGAAGCTTGACCAATGCCAGTAACTTGTGCCTTAGAACCATTAGCAACAGTAATGTTGTGAGGTATCTTAGGAGGTGACAAATTAGAGATAAGAGAGGGATCATCAACAACATGATCAGAAGCACCAGAATCTAAAACCCATGATCTAGTAGAGTGAGATAGGCACACCGTAGAATTGAGCCAATGTTGCTGAAGAGGAAACTGGTTGGATCCCCATGAAACAACACAAAACAAAAACCGGGACGGTTCCCTTTGGACACCGAACGACTGAATTGAGAAAAGAAAATATAATAAAAATATAGGGCTAGCCTTGACAGCGACTGAACCCAAAGACAAAACTAGGATTTCAGAACCATGCTCTGTATACCATCTTAAGACTGAAAATATGTTTATCATATCATATTATGCGGGGAGAATGTACATTTATATGGGTAGGAGTCTCCTAGTTAACCCCTAATTAATAAAGAAGATTAATCAATACAATCAATACAATAAATAGTGAAGTTAAAACTAAACAGTCACAACTTTTCAATATCTCAACACAAACAATCTGTTCTTTTAGTTTAAATGTTAATATATTGCTATTTTTTCATAATACTTGACTTTTATATACACTAAAGTTCTCCGCATGATTATTCTCCCGAGTCAATTGGTTCATCTGGTTGTTACATCTAAATTGTTGAATATAGTACCATTTGAGGTGGGAAAATGGATTCTGATGTAGTAGCTGAGCATTGAAACTCATGTGGTTAGAAATTTGATTCTGCTGTCATTTTCTAGATAACTTAATGGGTCAGAGCTTATCTACACTGTATGCCCAAAGGGCTCTTGACATATACTTATGATTCAAATAATGGGGTCTAGCTACTATAGTCTTCAGAGTGTCCATTTTAAAGAAAAACTTGCAACCATTACATCTACAATTTTGTAAAGTTCTCAGCTCCCACTTCATCGAAAATTAATTGCCAAGTTTTAGAATGGATTAGATGCTATCAGTTCGTCTATCTCAGGGTCTTAGCTAATTATAAACTTAATGGTCGTTTCATTTGTTTGAAGGCTTCAATTTTAGAGCCCAATGACCATCTGCTTCGTATATATGCTATTAATTGTATTATGGTGTTCCCTGAATTCCTCACACCTTCCCTTTCCGTAAGATCCACTCTGATTTTTAAAATATGTTTTACAGGAGATACATAGCAATGGTAGAGATGTGTCGAGTTGTTTCTTGTACGGATCAGCTAATTGTTTTATTGCTCCCACTCTCGGAACATGTGCTAAATATCATCCTCGTCCACCTTCAGGAATGGTAAGCCATTAAGTTTCAGGAGATAAGAAGAACGTTGTGTTGTAAATGAAGCTAAAAATCCATATAAAATATTGTTTTCTTTTATGGCTAACTGAACCCTATATTATAATCTAAACTATTAGATGTTGTCGTAGAAAGTAACCCTTGTTGTATCTCTCTCTCTTTAGGCTAATTTTTGTATCTTATGGCAGCTCTGACACATTTGAATCTACCATGACCGCGAAAACAATTACATATGGTGCAAAGTGTGATCCACAACAGGACTTGGCTTTGTTATGTGGACAGTTAGTACCAACCCTTGAAAGACTTGAATTGCTGAGTGAGGTATGAGCCTCATAGTAACTATTGAGTAATCCTACTTAATATTCTGGTAGATTTATTTTTGTTGCTGAAATTCCTGTCATTAAAGGAATGTATTTTCACGATCTTACATCATGTTTGGTTGTTTTCTCAGGAGAAATTAGGGCATACTCTCAAAGTATTCTGCCGACTAGCAACTTCTGCCAAAGAGATTGCGATCCAGAAGATGATTTAGTATATTTAAAGTATCCTTACAAATCTAATTGCTTGGATTACCTCCATGTACATTGTAAATTATATCAAATATTCCCAGATTTTAGATCAATCAGTAAGATATTAACTTAACAGTTGCAGTGCATATGCGAGTGAGATTTTGTAGTGGATTGGGGAAAAGTCTTGTTTAAATGCCATCAACCTATAATGTAAAGGAAGTAATCATCATATATTGTCAAGTTACAGTGCTAGCAGCAATAATTGTATTAGTATGGTGTTCTCGCAGCAAAAATGCTATAGCACTAACAAACAGTAATTATAATTGTAGTTACGTTTAGCCATTAACGATTGTTGGTTGTTAGTGTTTTTCCTCCCGATATATACATTTATGTTTGATAAGAGAACAAAAATATCAAGAGCAATATCTGAATTCTATTTCTAGTTAAACAGGAAATTAAAAAACTTTAAAAATGCAACTTATTACGTGGATTTATTCATTAAAGTTATTATTATTTTAAAATAATTAACTTCAGAAGTAAAGCGTTTGATAATGTCTAATTGTTTGAGAAGTATATTTGGGTAAATCCTTAAATAAAACTAAGATGTTATCAACAGAAACTATACTCTGGTGATTTGCTCGAACACCACTGAAATGCTGCAGTGGAAATAATGTGATACTAGTCGATAACATGACAGTAAATGTTTTGTAAAAAAAAAAGGAATGACAGTAAATGTCTTTTTTTTAGGGAATGACGATATGTCTTTGTCTAGTAAATAACATGCTAAAGTGAAACCTGTTTTCAAAGTATGAGAGCAACCATGATTTAAGCTAATAAGAAAATGAGTGGAGAGAACGTTGAAAAGAGTGTCATTAGCATTACTCATTATGTTATAGAGCGGTTACAGAGGCACTTATTGTTAATGTGACAACTTTACGGTTTTCCATCCAATTCTCTTTGGAGAGTGCTTACAAAGATACTTACCGTTGACGTGGTACTTTTAAATCATCAAACCCTATTTTTAAATAATGTTTATTAACATAAAAAATAAACTAAAAACTTAATGTTCTTCATATTCAACGATCTTCACCATCCTCATCTTTATCATAATCAAATTAAAAACTAAAATCATAAATTTAGATTAATATATTGACAATAATTTACATTAATGGACTGATTAAATTCAATCAATTAGATCCAGAATTATTCAAAACTCTTCTTACTCCAAAAGACGCCACTCACACACAAATGTAAAACAATAATGAGTAAACAATAAAAAGTAAAAAAGAGGATGCCTCTTAATTCGGTGAAGCATTAGATGATTGTAGACAATTATTTGAATAATGTTTGGTGGACACTATATGAAAATAAGTAAATTCTTTCAATTGGAATCCTCTCAATTTTTTTTATTGTTGCACCTCAACCATCAAATTCAATCTTACATATTTTTATAATTTTATTTCTCATTTTTCTCTCATGTTTGAAGGTTAATATTCAATAACTGAGTTAGGTATATACATCTTAAGAGATAAATAGATAAAGAGTCTGATGTGGTATTTTTTTTCAATAAAAAACAATATAATGTGGTAGATGTGATAGATTGATGATATGATAAAAAGGGAGATATAAAATAAAATAAAGTGTTAATAACTATATGAAATTTAGAGATGTCCAAATATGATTGTTGCAATTAGTTTCCTCTTATTTTAATGACTTTTATGCTTAGAGTTTATTATGAGACAAGGCAACTCACACCATAGGTATCCCCCAACTCATCCCCTTATGTTTAGTCGTATCCACTTATTTACTGGTATTTGGACGATATTCAACACATTATTACAAAGGAAATGAGGTGCGCAGCGTCGTAAAATAGTTTTTATAAATTTATGTTCAATGAAAATACAATATTATAGTAATTATATTTAGAATTTAATTAGTATACATTTTTAGTATAAAATTATTTTACATATACATCTAGTGATATGTTGTCAAATGAATTGTCATATTCTTTTAAAAAAAAATCTTACACAAACATCTAGTGATGCGTTGTTGTCACATGAATTGTCATATTCATTAATTGACGTGTTAATACATCATTGGATGCATGCGTAGAATAACTTTATATTTTCAATGTTAAATGCATATATTACAAAATGAGTTAGTGTGACAGTATCACAAGTTTTTATTGGTTGTGCACCAACAAAACAATGCTTCATCTATTAAACTCTTGATATAAACAAAATGTTACAATACTCAATAACAGTTGTAGCTCAATAACAAGCTCACGAGACACCAAATTGTTTATCCAAAAGTTTTTAGAGAACAAAAATTTACCCAATCGATTAGTTTTAATCGTTAGACACGACAAAAGGACACATTTATCAATTACAAAAATTCACATTAAAATTGTAGTGGTATTCATCTTTAGAAGGTGCCTAATTGAAAGCATGACAGCAATTTTCTTTTGTTGAACTTCAAGATACACTAAACACAATTCTCTCCTATGTTATATTGAGTTTATAGATAGCTAATAAATGGAAACAACAAAGTGTGTAACTATTCCCAGCAATAAAGAATCACAGCTTGAACTTCAACTACCTAAGAAACACACAAGAGATGTTCATATTTTGAGCTTAGCGTTTCTATTGATATTTCTAGCTTATGGTGCTGCTCAAAATTTACAAAGCACTCTCAACACTGTTAGTTTTTTTTTTTTTTTTTGCATTTGGTTTATGAGGAATATTTAACTCTTAAGAGTATTATTAGTAAATTTGATTGTGATGGTTTTTGAGTTATTCATTTTTTTTTTTCAGGAGGAAAACTTGGGTACAACTTCACTAGGAATTTTGTATTTGTCTTTCACATTTTTCTCTGTGTTTGCTTCTTTGGTGGTGCGGATTCTCGGTTCCAAGAATGCTTTGATTATTGGAACATCTGGTTATTGGTTCTACGTTGCTGCAAATTTGAAGCCCAGTTGGTAAGTTCTGCATGCAACATGCTATTTATTTTGAATTGCCTAAAGACCAAAGAAATTTGGAAATTGATTTTCAAATGGTTGAATTGGAATGTTTTAATTGGGGTGGTGCCAAAGTGGTGGCCAGTTTTCTTCTTTGTGATCAGCTGTGTAGAGGAAAAATGCAAAAATTAATTTTGTAGAATTAATCATATTTACCCAATGAAGAGTAAAAACAACTTTCACCATCTTACACATATTTATAATATAATTATAAATGATTTTTTTTTTTTATTTAAAGTTGATTTCAGTCTTTACATTTTCTTCTAGTTTGGATTTCGGCCCCTGGAATAGTACTTTTTGAGATTTTGGTCCCTCATTGAGTATATGTATGAAGTTCTTCTAATTGATATTTTCCCAATTAGTCCAATAGTTTTTATTCAACAAAATGAAATTATCCTTAATTTTCTTAAAGGGTTGATGCTTGTAGTTTATCTTATTATTATTATGGTATTGGTATTTATCCTTAAGAGAAACCATACACCAAGTCAGTAACAACTATAGGGTATGGACCACAAAATCAACCTCAAACTTTTTAGTTTGAAGGTTGGCCATCATGTTCATACCCTTTCATAGTTATGTTTTTATGCATAAGTATAATTTATGCTTTTACTTCATGATTTTAGTGTCTAATTAACACAAACTATTTATGCACGTTGATCCTTTACCTTCATGCAGGTATACACTGGTTCCAGCCTCTTTGTATCTCGGGTTTTGTGCTTCTATATTATGGGTTGGACAGGTACATGTAACATGTTAATGTTCCATAGTTCCTTCAAATTGTCATTAGTCTTCCATATCTTAATTCATCTTAGTTTGATCTGTCAGGGAACATATTTAACTTCCACAGCTCGCAGTTATGCCGCCGATAACAATCTCCACGAAGATGCAATAATTGGCGACTTCAATGGAGAATTCTGGGCTCTATTTGCACTTCATCAGGTCATCAAATTATATTTTCACTCAAGACATTGTTTTTTGTTTCTTTGAATGAAAACTGTTAATTTTATAAGACAAAAAATTGATTTTCTTTTCTTTCTGATACATGTTTTGCAGGTTATTGGAAATCTTATTACATTTGCTCTACTCAGAAATAACCAAGTATGTGGTGGTTAATCTTCACATTTTGCAAATATTCTTATAATCATCTATTTGCTTAATCCGATCTTGTTAGAAATTACGAATTATTGGTGTTTATCATACAGGCGGGAAGTATCAAAGGCACGACCTTATTGTTTGTTGTATTCCTTTCTGTTATGACCTTTGGTGCAATACTAATGTGCTTTCTTCGTAAAAGGAGTAGCAATAAAACAAGAGAATACAAAAATTTAGGTACTGATATTGATCCAAGTGAATCATCATCCCTGAAGTCTCTATGTAGATCACTCGAGAGTTCATTGTCTGATGCAAATATGTTGTTGATCATACCTCTTAATGCATATTCAGGTCTACAAGCAGCATTTGTATGGTAATTTCTTATGAGCCATAACAACATATGTCAATCTTTTATTAATAGTAATGGTTCTCTGAGTTCTGCTGGTGTCCTTTATTTTTGCCTAGTTTGTACTCTTCGGCTATGTACCACCAACATTTCATGTTGAATGTGTGTCCAGTTCATACACTACGCATGTGGTTACATTCAATTACTTTTATTTCTTCAAATTATTGTTATCGTCTACGTGTCAGTGTTGTGTCTGATGTATGTGTTAGTTCTTCATAACTATTTGGTAATGAAACACTTTTTATAGGGCGGAATTTACCAAGTATGTTGTAACTCCTGCAATTGGAGTTTCTGGTGTTGGTATTGTAATGGCAGCTTATGGGGCTTTTGATGGAATAGTAAGTATGGAAATGCAGAATTGCAAAACCTTGCCCGTTGTGGCAGTTCAAAACTTACTTGATTGCTTCATGCTTCTCTTTTAAAAACTTTGTTGACATTAATCATAATCATTTCTAAAGTCACGTGTATGATTGATTTTTTTTTTGGCAGTATGAAACTTTTAATAATGGCAATGTATCAAATTTAAACTCTTCTTTAAATATGTCAGTGTTCTCTGACTGCTGGCCGTCTCACCTCTGGTCTCAAATCTATAACGTCAATAGTTTCTATCGGTGCTTTTAGTCAGGCGATTGTACTAATCTTACTTCTGCTAGATTTCAGGTCAGTGGTATCCTTTTGTATTGTTTGGCTAAAGTTTATGGATATCATATCATTTATTTTCCTTTGCGTAATTTCATTTCACACATAGTACTCATTGCCACTCCTAATGCAGCATAGCTAAAGGATTGCTCGGTACTTCATATATAATCTTTATGGCTGCTCTATTGGGCATTGGTGATGGAATTTTTGCAACCCAACTTGGTGTTTTGCTAGCAATGCTATTTAAGCATGACACGGTATACAAATGCTATTATTACATTTCCAAATTCAAATCATGTACAATTAACATGGATTTATTGCAAGTTTGTAGAATCTCAGAGAGTGATCATATGATTTTGGCAAAAACTACACTTCAAAAATTTTCAACAAAATTATGGTGTAGTCGTGATTTCATCAAACTCGTAATAATTTCAAATATGCATTCAGCTATTGTGAAGTTTATGTTACTTTGTGATGTAGGAAGGGGCTTTTGCACAGTTGAAGATATGGCAAAGTGCTACGATAGCTATGGTGTTCTTTTTGGCACCTCACATCTTGTTCCATACATTCGTCGTGATCATGTTGGTTTCCCTATGCTTATCATCATGTAGTTTTCTATGGTTGACTTTCAAGGTGGGGAAAACACCATCATCCTCCACTAGTGAGTGAATTTCAATCTGCAAATTCAAACATGCTAGATTTTCATATGCATATCTGCCTTCTTGCCTCAATAAAAAACATCCAATTTCATCCATGTCTTTATTTTATGGTCACATTTCACTTTGAATGATGTGTCAAAATTGTGACAATTTTTGTACTTTGTTTTTAAATATGTAAGTAAAAAGTCAAATGTATTTGCTATGATCTTAGACCGATTACATTTGACTTTTTGTTAATAGTTAAGACCAAAAAAGGTAAGTTATAGTTTTATACGAGAACATTTTGATACTCTTAAGGGTATTATATCCATCAAAACTACATGTTACTAAAAGAATTATCCTATTTATAAGGCACAAAGTTCTTACAAACATTTAAAATTACAAGTTTATAACCGTACAAGACTTTCTTTTAGAAGAGTCGGTTTAAATATCTTTCAGTTTAATTATATGTTTTGAGTTCGAATTCATCTTCCAAATTTTTGAAAAAAGACAGTTTGATTTTACTTAATTCGATGGACAAATCTCTTAGTTGTACGATCTGGATACCCATTTTTTATATATAAAAAATAGAATCATTCCACCAATTAGCATTTAACATGTTTGCACGTATATAATACTTTGAAATTTTTAATTTAAGGTGTGGAGTAGCTCTTACTCTTTATGTCTAAATTAACAACAACTAACGAAACCAAGCCCACCATAAATCACGCCCAAAATTCCACACCACAAAACTTGGTCAACAAAGCCATCAATAAGACTATCAAAGTCGTGCTCCACTCAAATATCCATTGGTCCTTTTGTATCCAATTTTCCATACCAAAATCACCAACACGCTCAAAAACTCAAAAGTAGTTAGATTAGGTAGTTTCGCACCTATTTCAGACCTGTTTTTAAAACATAAGTACACACCACAAAAAACACCAACAACTAAACATTTTATTCATCTCCTCACAATGTCTTTATGGCTCTCTAACTTCTTCCGTTTACACTTCACAACACCATGGCCTATACTTACCTATGCAACCACTTGGATAGCACTATTAACCTTAACCGTGGCAGTAGCGTCAATCGCGCCGCAGGTGACGTTTGTTTCAGCCATATCTCCTTCCTCTTCGTTCTCTCAAAAGTGTAGAAATGATGGGTTTATTAGAATGCCATTGGATGTTCCTGGAGAGATTCTATGTTTTCCTTCTCATTTGTTTGTGAAGTCTAAGCTTGATCTAATTGTTCCACCAATCTTTGCTGCGTTGATTGTAGCAGCTTCTACTTGTGTGGTTAGAGCTGTGGGATTGTTTGTTGGAGCATGATCTAACTCTCGAGACTTCGAATTCTTTTGATACGGAGACAAAATGAAAGCAATTGAACATAATCTTCATCTATCAGAATTGTGTTAGTGTGTGTCTAACACACTATTTGTCAAGACAATATGTTTTCCATCTCGATGCTACATGTCCTAGTCTTTGTGAACCTCTGAATCCAACTCACTAAAATTTTGTAACAAAATTAATGATATTGAGAATTTTCGCTATACTCGTTGATTATGTCAACATAGGTATCATTGGCCTTTGTAAATCCAATGAATGAAATTTATGTAATATTGTAAATAGATTACAAAATATAGAGTAGTTTTCAATATTCTCATTGCTGAAATCCCTCTTTTATGTGTTCTTTTCACTTTGAAGTTTGAACTATTCCATTGTTGGCCATTCTCATTTGTATACTATAAATCTCTACAGGTTGGGTTGGTGAACGTTGGCTTTATGCCTAGGAGCGTGTTTCTTTTTGCATCTTAGTTTGAATTTTTAAGATGTCAATCATTCATATGTTAGGTCAGTCCATACAGAGTTTTGCTATGAGATTGATCTTCGAATTAGTCGATCTTTAAATCGATTATTGAGTTTTCAGCTATGAAGCACGGACACTCCTCAGATTAGACGTGTCCCGGTGTCGGACATGTGTCGTGTCCGACACCGACACATGTAATTACATTGAATTATGTGATTTTTTCAAATTATTAGTTGTGTCGGCGTGTCCGTGTCCTGTCCGATGTCCGTGTCTGTATCCGTGCTTCATAGGTTTCCAGAAAGAAATGATATACTAATAAGTAAAATATTAAAATAAATATGATCAGAAATTCCACATCACAATAACATGTGTTTGGAAACATCCTCGAGAACAGTAAATTTAACCGTAAATAAACGGGCAGCTTAGTATATAACACAGTATGACATATAATAATAAGTTATGATAAAGTGGTGAACCAAACACAAACAGCAAGTGTGGTCAATCAAGCTTTTGAAATTGAATTGATCAACTTGTTGCTGAAATCCCAAAGTTTCTTTGCTAATTGTTTATTTTTTGCATATGCACTTGGCTTGAATTCATTGCAATCCACAAAGTACTTCCCAGTTACACCTTTCACACTTGGGTGGAGTGCAACATAACATGTCGTGGCAGCTCCCTGCAAATTACAAGCACCCAAAAAAAGGATGAGTGATTACATGTTTCTTTGGGTTTTTGGACCTATCAAATGTGACATTTTGCATCAGTGTAGGAACCCTAAAAGGATTTAAGTTAGATAAAATGCCTGTGGGACGTTCTTCCATATGTAAAAGCTGAAGATCTTCAACAAGTCTGCATAAACAATGGAGTATATAAATCAATTTGATTACTTCAAAATTCAAATGTAGATTATAAACTAAAATCATTGAGTATTAATGGATTTTTTTTAACGGATTAAATTGAATTCAATTCCAATTTTATAAGCAAATCAAACTAGTTCAATACATGAGTACATACATGCATAACTTTTTTTATGAATTCATTTACCAACCATGTTTCTATATTTTTAATATATTTATACGATTATCATATAAAAGTAGCATCCTTGTGTCAACATTTCTTATTTTAGTGAGCATTATTTATGAAATATAGAAACCCAATATAAAATTAACTTTGTGGTTAGTTTCTGTGTAGTGATCAAGAGGGAGAGGATTCGACCCCATCCATAACAACATAGTACTAACATTTCTTATTAAACAAATAGATATCAGTGAGCAATTTAATCTAATGCTATTAAAATACAAAAAAAAAAAATCTAAATTTTCTAGATTAGTAGTTTTAATCTCACCACAAACTTTTTTCTTAAAAATAAAATAAAATAAATCTCACCACAAATTTCCATTAATTGAAATACAAATAACATAATGAAAGCATGTGTCTTTCTTTTCTAGATCAGTGCTTTTAATCTGAAATGAATTCTGCCAATAGTTGCATTTTTATATTTGTAAAGCAAACAAAATTATTGCATTATTGTATAGTCTAAAGTTTATTATCTCTTTCTAAAAACACACACAAAAGCTAATTTAATCCAATGCAATTGTATTAGATTTAATTTAATTTTCATTTAGAGCCATATTACTTAACACAAAGTATATATATCCTTGTGAATGAAATCATAGAGCCACATTACTTAGACAAAAGGTAACTAATAATAGCAATGTTATATTTGTCTGTTATGTTTAAGGAGAGTTAACATACGCATTGTGTAAGAAGAATATCTCATAAGAGGAGTCATTATCACTCCTGGGTGGACAGAGTTGGCTGTGATGTTCACTCCCTCTTCCTGTTAACAAATGTGAGACACCAAATCAATATACATGCTCCATAACTAGTCCACTAATTAGGATATGATTGGTATTATCACTAGAGGGTCCTTCTTTTCCCAAAATTAATACTAATAATTTCATAAAATAAAAAACTAATAATGATCACATCAAAATCAAAAATAAGAAATTAAACAAGTTGTGATTATCATATCCCTATCTCTCATTTATATACTTAAGTAATAATATAAGGTCAAAGAAGCACTAGTTGGGTTAATTACCTGAAGGCGACGAGAGAGTTCATTTGCATGTAATATGTTGGCTAACTTGGACTGTCCATAGGCCTTCTTGCTTGAATAACTGAAAAAGTTATAGCAATTAGCAACACAAAAATTTAATATATTGCAGTGCTCTAGTCTTCACAACCATATGAAGCAAGAAATTAACTTGGTCAATTAGAATTAATCAAAGCAAAAGTACCCTTTTTTATCATTGATCTTCTCAAATCTAATCCCCTTTCTGCAGTAAGTGTATCTATGTGCAATTGATGATAGATTTATGATCCTCCCCTCTATTCCAGTTGTCTTTGCAGTTTGTTTCATTTTGTCAAGAAGAAGATTTGTCAGGAGGAAATGGCCTAAGAAGTTAAAAAGGGATTAGATAGATGCAACAATTAAGTAACAGGGTACAAAACTAAAACTTACTATACAACAAGGTCTAGCATAATAAACTAATGATACATAGACATCCACTTTATACACCAGCGCGACATGATTAATTACATTTAAAAATGTAGTTAATTCAGTTGAATAAATGGTTAATTCAATTCACATTGAAAATTGTGGTTCATTAAACTACTTGATTAACCTCAATTTTGACAGTGAATTGAACTAACTATGTATTCAACTGAATTAATCATATTTTTGCACGTTATTGGTTAGGTGCCATAAATGTAAGAAAAAGTGGGTGTCAATAAAACATTTTTTAACACAATATCGCCGTGAATGATAAATGAGACATTACCAAGATGGTTTGTTGCAAATTGCATCTCAATTCCCTCCTCTGAGAGCTTGAAGGGGCAGAACATTATTCCAGCATTGTTTCTGAAATTCAAAGCCAATATTTCAATCCAAAACTGTAATGTCCAATTCAAATGTAATGTACCAAAACATTGAAATATATTAAGTTAGATGTGGTTAATGTATATTGATCTTCTAAAATAAAATAAGTAATTCAATTCAGAGTAAAATATCAATAATTAATGAATAAATCAATAACTGATGATATTTATTGCATTTACATGCACACAAATTTAAGAATGCGTTTGAAATTGAAATATCAATTTTTATTTTGTCAAGTAACCTAATACCTAAAAATTCACCTGAATAAGTAGGGAATTCTTGGTTTGAACTTCGACATATTAAAATGCATTGTTTCTACCGTTGAGCTATGCTCATGTGTACACTATTGATTTTCTCATTAATAGTTGAGGTTATTTATTTTATTTTGTACTCATCTTAGATAGATAAATTCATGGTTTGAAATAAATAAAATAGCTGTTTACTAAATAAATAAATAAAAGAGTTATAGAAATAAACATTAAGATGTTGAGAGGAAGATCAAGAGCAATGAAGTTGTCCACGAATGATCGGACAGACTTCGTTGAGCATAGGTCAAGTTTCATTATGTCCACTCGTGCAGATTTGTTCTCTTGTGTTATTTGTTCTTTGGCTTCCTCGGCAGATTCAATGTTTCTTGCAGCAATGATAACATGGACCTTTCTAAGAGCCAACACTCTTGTTGTCTCCAATCCTATACCACTTGCTCCTCCTGCATTAATTATGTTTTCTTAGTACTTAGTAAACAAAACAATAATTTATATTTCAAAGTGTTAGGACTCGTGGGAGAGTCTTAAAACATCTGAGTGAATGGTCGCATTAAACTAGACAATCATTCGAGTGAATTGGACACAAATGTTCCGCCCAAAATGTCATTAGACATATATATATGAATTTTCTCATTTATCTGCTGTGGTCTACTTTTTTAATCCAAGGTGGAACTACTATCTCACTAATAAACACAAAAGGCAGTATGTTGTGCCTATGACATACATTGAAGTAGCCAAGAAAAGAACAAACATGGGTTGGTGAAGACGTTTGTAAAATGGATCCTTTTTATAAGAGAATGCAGTAGTAATTTTATTGATTTACCCTTATTATCTATTTGTGTGTTCTTGTTACAATAGATAGAAAATTCATTAGTCAACAAATTTTAACTTAACTAACAAAAATGTCAAAATTGTGAAGTTAGACGTCGAGATTGGGGTTCAAACCCGACTCTTCTATTCTTGTGTGAGTTGTCATTTCGTCCATCTACTTAAAAAAATATAAAATCCATAAATAATAATTTTGGAATGCTGTTTTATTTAGTATTATTAATACATACAAATGTAACAATTTACTATGGGACATAGTATTTTTTTTTTTATCATTTTTAGTCAACCTCGATATTTAGAGATCAAGTTATTTTTAATTTTTATCTCACATTTACCAAACATCTATAATTGGTGTACTCGCATATAAGTGTAACATTCGAAAGAGAATGAATTTTGATAGTTTTAGTTTCCATTCTTAAACCGAACACATACACTTTTACCATTATTAACACACACTTGAGAAAATATATTTCATTTTATTTGTGTTTGTACTTTAATTACAAAACTAACATGTTATTTCCATTTTTTTTTTAAGGAACATATTATTTCCACTTATTCTACGAATATCATTTCTCATAAATAAAACTCAGATCAAAGAATTAATTTTCCAAATTCTTAGTACAGTACTACTTTCTATTTTTTTTGTTTGGTGTCACATGTGAACATATCTTTCCTATACGACATGCTCAAACTTGTGTCATATATCTTTTGTGTTGTCTCTGTCTTGTATTTGGGACTACAAGGTGGGGGCTCATTGTAACAATACTACAAAGTGCAAGTATTGTACATCATAAAGGCGATTGATTATTCTTTGAGATCACATCCAAATTTTTGTATTTTTCTGCTCTTTCCTTGTAACTATATTCTTCATTTAAATAAAAATTAAAATATTAGTCTCATTTACCTTTTTATGATAATCAAAATAGATACTTATTTTTAATATTTTTTAAAAAATATATATACTTTTATTACTTTTAAAAGTCAAAAATATATATTTTACCTCACGACATAGTAAATTAGTTTTTTTTTAACTGTAAATGGTCTTTTGGAAGTAATTCCATAGGCATAGGATAAAGAATAAAATACTTTTGCTCAACCATATTTTTGTCCGGTAGCCTAGTCTATGAACTTTTACTTAATGAGGTGTCAAAACCAATCTACATTTTGAAGAGGAAAATATTAAAAGAGTGATGTGATTATTGATATGATACGTTGATAATATGGTAGAAAGAAAGAGAAAAATAAAGATAAAAAAGATGTTGAATAAGTATAAAATCTCTTCTTAAAAAAAAGTATAAAAACACAAAAGTGTCAAAATATAGATACTCATGTACGAAACTACTTTTCTTTGAAAAAAAGTGTCTTACAAGTTACTACAATACTAAATTTTTCTTGTTGTGGTGGCCAAAATCTTAACCAAACAAGTAATAAATGTTAGTGTGATAATGATATTCTAAAATTTTATCAATTTAGACTGGTCCAATAATCCACAAATATAAGTGAGATCTAAAACAAGTTTTATTATATATGAATTTTTTTTTGTCTTCACACGAGGTCTATTTATTTATAAAATTTAATAAAAAATATTTTTTTTGCCAATAGACCGAAAGTGAGGGTTTTAATGGGGTTACCCTTAGTCAACCTTGAATTTGACAGGGAATTTTTAGGTGAAGCTTTCTTAAAAATATACAACAAGATATTTCGACATCTCAAATTTTCAAATATTTATTTGGTACCTCATCTTATATTTATCTCTCGTCTTATCATATCATCAATCTATCACATTTATTATATCATTTTTTTATGTTTTTCTCTTTCAAAGCGGATATGTATATACCTATTGAGACGTCCATTCAACATTATTCAATCTAATATATCACCCTTTGTACTACTTCATGAAAGACTAAAACCAAATTAAAATGATTTGTGGACATCCAAACACCCTATAAATGTCTTGAGAGAGTGATGAAAAGAAAGAAAAAAAAATAGTGACCAATAACTTTGAAAAGAAAGAAGAATTTTATTTATTTTTTGACAAAAAAAGAAAGATGAAAATGATTTGTACAAACTTCAGAATTCACATCAAGAAAAAATTGCTCAAACTACGTTAATATGGTCACGTAATAAATTTTAAAATATGCACAAACTTGCTATAGATATGGTTGACCGAAAAGATTATGTGGTTGACCGAAAAGATTTACTATAGATATATTGAATCGTTTCTTACATTTGAGTCAGATTTAATTGATAGCATGTATAAGGACTAAGGTGTAATGAACATATATAAATTCAAATGATGAAAGTGATCATAGGGAGATTCAAATCTGTAACACTACCTGTGATAATTGCGGTAAGGTTGCTAGCATCAATTCCTTCAGTAACCTGCTCTGCAGTTGAAGCTGATCCAAACCCACTTGGACCAGCCATCCCTGTTATCAACGATATTACACCCACCATTGTTCAAAGTTAGCCCTAAAATATGGCAGCCTTTCCTTTCTGAGTTATGACACACAGAGTATATACCACTATATATGAATAAGAATATATATAGTATGTTTGAGAAATTAGAAAGAAAACAGAAAAGGTTGGAATAGGATAGATTTGAGGTGGGGGCGTAGGAAGGTATAAGCGGTAGAATATATGGGACCAAGTACTTGATTTTGGTAAGTAAGGAAAGGAAGATAACATAAATGTAACTTGATTGAGGTAAGTATAATGAAAGGTAAAACATAAATTTTAGCTGTTTTGGGAGGTTGAGCTATTGAAGGTTGCCAGGTTGTAAATTTCCTTTAGCTCCAATTTGGATCATGTACATTTAATGCGCAACCCATACATTGAATTAATTTCATTATTATCCAAAATTAGACTTCGCAAAAAGATGAAATATTTAAAATGATTTTTTATAAGAAGCTATTTAAATCAAATTCTTATTCAAAGTTGTTATTTTTAAAAAATATATATTTTTAAAAAGTTATAGCAAAAAGATGAAACACTTTAAAAATCATTTTTTTTTAAAAAAGTTTTAAGAAATGGGTCCTAAATGCGGCTACCAATCCTGACCAAAATTCAACCCTTAGTTTACAACATTGTGGAAATCTAACCCTTTATTTATACCTAACCTCCGATGGTCATACTTTTTATTTTTATTATAAAAAATGTTTTATTTATAATTGTATTTTGTTCACAACAGTGGACATGTAGAAATGTATAGGAGGAAGAAGAACCAAGGAGAAGATAACTTGTTTATGGAACAAGAGTTTTTTAAGGATAGAATAAAGTTATATAATAATCATATTATCTAGAACCTCGACTCAAGCTCTCACAATGTACTGATAAGGAGCATCGAGAGTTTAAGAAACAAAAAAAATGTTTAATAGAATGCGTCTTTGTGAATAAATCATCAATCTGCAAGGCGGAATAGACATATTGTAGTGTTATTGTTCCTTGCTGAAGATGATGACGAGTCAAGTGATAATCAATCTCAATGTGTTTGGTGCGTTCATGAATGTCCGAAGCAATTTAAGTAACAATCTTGTTGTCGAAGTGCATTAGAGTTGGTTCAAAAAGAGACGCAAGAGATAATACAATCTCTCATTTTGTTCCAAAAGATACAATAGTCTCTGAGAAAGATACATAAGTTTGTGGTAGACTTACGATATGTCGGATCATCCTCCCAATCAGCCTCAAAATAAGCATGTGACTCCAATGAAGAGGGTGAAGGAAAGAGAATGCTCTAAAATTGGATGTCCCAAAGATAACGAAAGATGTGAAGAACAAAATGTATTATAGTGAAGAAATAACAAATTTAGTGCAACATGTATGACAAACAATATCGGATATGGTAATCGTATGATATGCCAACTTTTCAACCAAAGTGTGATGCAAATTGAGATATGGTAGAAGAACAACGTCAAAGGGATTATACTTCACATTCAACTCAAGTAAACTATTTGTTGCTTCAGTATCAGAAAACCGAGCATGTTCAATAATGTTAGCAATGTACTTAAATTGAGATAAAAGATAACCTCGAAAAGAGTATGATATCTAATTCAATGATGTTTACTGGTCATTGAAGTCTGAACATTATGGTGGGCATCCTCGTCGTGTTTGATCCTAGACTTCTAAATTTATGGTGGACATCGAAGTCAAGATTTCTCACATTGAAGTCACGCTATTTTTTAAGGTTCTTAGAAGCTCGGGGGCATCAAAGCCAAACATTAATAAATAAAAAATTAGAAATTATACTTGTACAACCATTTTGTGATAACTTTTGAATAATTTTCTCTATTATTCTCACATTGTTTTCTTACTCTCTCATATTTTTTTCTTTCACCAATAAAAAGAATGTTGTCCTAAAAAAAATTATTTAATCATATTTATCACCCTATTGTTGTTCTTCAATTTTTATTTTGTGAAACATAAAAAGGAACTACAATAGCAGGTGGATACTGCAACATAAATCCAAGGGCACGATGAAATCAACAATAAATAAATTATGGGAATAATTTGTTCAACAACGGGTCCATAGCTCAGTGGTAGAGCATTTGACTGCAGATCAAGAGGTCACCGGTTCGAACCCGGTTGGGCCCTTTTTTATTTATTTTCTTCTTCTTATTTTGTCCTGTCTCTCCAAAAAAAAATTTAGTTCATCTAATTGACGATTAGCGATCATACAGAACCTAATCAACACATTTGACAATTAATGATAGGCCAACTGAATCTTGGTGGCTTGACAGAGTAGTTGATTGATACTAAGTAGGAAGTACTTGTGTGCCCACTGCCCACCAGACAAATAGTTCACCAACTAAATTTCCCATAAACCATAACTTCATATTTTGGCTATGTCTTTTCATATGAGTAAGTATATATACTCGTTGTCAATTTCCTTTCAACTAACAAATGCAGTTGTGAGTCTTCTCCACCTCCTTTACACGACATTGTCCCATGAGGCATTCAAATAAGGGTTATATTAACAAATGTTTTAAATGTTTTTTTCAAGTTTTTTATTATAATTGATTTTATTTTGAAAATGTATGTATACCTTTCATCGTCTTTTAAATCCTCCCTAATTTTATATCAAAGTATATTTCAAAGCAAAGCAACATCCTTAATTCATGTATATTTCTTTTAAATATCGTTTTCAAGTCATTTCTTTTTAAGCAGTATAATTTACATTTTGAGTCATTTACCCCTTTCGTCTTTTAAATTCAAGTCAATTTACCTCAAAGATTCTACATTTCATTGCCATTTCAATTCAAGTTACTTAATTCCACAACAATTTTGATCAAAACCTTTTCGTAGCCAATTTTAATCTTAAAACTTAGATTTAATTTAGAGACATTTTTGACGTCAACCCTCAATTCCCGAATCTACATATTGATTTGTTCAGACTCCCGTGATCACACTAATTAAACATTTATTTTTATTTTGGACTTTAAGTTTACTTTTTTTGGACTTAAATTAAACTTAAAAATGGCTCATAGTTTTATGACCTTTTTTTATCAATGCTAACATGTCTACATAAACTAAACTTAAAAAACAAGGGCCGTAGTTTTATTATTGGAAAATGCTAACTTCTATCCCTATGTTAAATATTAAGAAATTTAAAGTAGAAATTTTGTCTAGAAAATTATGCCAATTTGATTTTCTAGAGATTGAAAATTAATATTTTGTAATAAATATTTACATTTATAAAATCATTAACATGTGTCATAAGGACACAAGTTAACATGACCCATTTTAGTTGTTTAGCCAATGCCCCTAAGCTATGATTAACATCCTCCTTAATTTTATTATACTCATTTTCAAACAAATAGTCCAAATACATTCTCACTTACTACTTCGATCTTTAATATAAAAGAAATTTCTATGAATAAGTATTCGATCTATTATTAGAGACTATGCACATCATTTATCAGAATAGATTTAAAAAATATTTTTTCCTTACAACGGAGATCTTCGGTCTATTATTAGAGACTATACACATCATTTATATGAATAAATTTAAAAAATATTTTTTCCTTACAACGGAGATCGATAGAGTATTTATTTATTTATCTAGGAAAAAAGAGTATTTTTCTTGTTCATTATGATAATTTATTCGAACTTTCAATTAGTTTAAGTCAAACTAGATTGAGTTTGTTATATATCAACACTTCTTTAGCTCTTGGCTATATTGTCTTGGCTAATGATTAATTGATAAATAGTCGTTTGGATTGTCGTTTGATCCTCAAATATGTAATAAGTAAAAACAATAATCTTTTAATGTATCAAAATTATTATATAGTATTTGATTATACACTTTATTAATCAAAATAGTTTCTAATAATAAAATGCTTCATTAATACTGTCATATTAGTTTTTCAATATACTCACCGTTAATCTTTAATTATCTATAAAAAATTATGAAAATTTAATATTTTAAAAAGTATTTATCTAGAAGAATCCAACGACATATTATATAATATTATTTATCTTTGTTATCTTTTAAAAATTAAAAAAATGAGAGAACAAAAAAAAACAAAACTAGGAGCATAGAGGATCCAAGTCAGCAAGCAATAACTCCCTTTCATTCTAATTTCTAACGGTGTCGGTGATTCATTCACCTCTCTTTCCCATTCCCTAAACACAAAAACTCATTCCCATTTTTTCTTCAATCAATTACTCATTTAAAACCAAATCCACCGCATCATGGCGGCGTCACGGCGGCTCCGTGAACTTCAATCCGAACCTTCAAACAAGATCTGCGTCGACTGTTCCCAAAAGAATCCACAATGGGCCTCCGTCTCTTACGGCGTTTTCATGTGTCTCGAATGCTCCGGCAAACACCGTGGCCTCGGCGTTCACATCTCCTTCGTCCGATCCGTTACAATGGATTCATGGTCCGATCTCCAGATCAAGAAAATGGAAGCCGGTGGTAACCGCAACCTCAACACGTTCCTTTCTCAATACGGAATCTCTAAGGAAACTGATATCATCACCAAGTATAATTCAAACGCTGCTTCGATCTACCGCGATCGTATTCAAGCGATCGCGGAAGGTCGTTCATGGCGTGATCCACCTGTTGTTAAGGAGAATGCTAGTACTCGTGCTGGAAAAGGGAAGCCTCCTCTGGCTGCTGCGTCGAATGGTGGTGGTTGGGATGATAATTGGGATAATGATGATGGTTATGGTTATGGATCGCGTGGTGGTGGTGATATTAGGAGGAATCAGAGTACTGGTGATGTAATTGGGTTTGTTGGAAGTGGTGTTACGCCCTCGTCGAGGTCGAAATCGACGGAGGATATTTACACGAGGACACAATTAGAGGCTTCTGCTGCGAATAAGGAAGGTTTTTTCGCGAAGAAGATGGCGGAGAATGAATCCAGACCGGAGGGGCTTCCTCCTTCGCAGGGTGGGAAGTATGTTGGATTTGGATCTAGTCCTGGGCCTGCTCAGAGAATTTCTCCTCAGAATGATTATTTGTCTGTTGTTTCTGAGGTTATAATTTGAATCCTGTTTTGTTTTTGTGTTTTATGGGAAATGGTTTGTTTTTTGTTGAGATATGTTTCTGTGTTTTGTTTGTTTTTAGGGAATTGGTAAATTGTCGATGGTTGCTCAATCTGCTACTAAAGAGATCACTGCCAAGGTAATTTGCATAATTAATGTATTCTTTGTGAATTGCGATCCTATTTTTTCTATAAAAACTGTTATATATGTTGTGTTTTTTGTTTAGTTTGTCTCTAATTTGAATTTATACATAATTGTATACCCCCTCCAGATCCCGTGGAAGGGGCCTTGGTAATGTTGAGTTTGGTCGGTAGGTAAGTAAAGTCTGATGGATGAATACGTTCGAATGGTTCTGTTAGAGATTGAACTCGGGTAATCCCGATCGGTTCGCCCTGAACAGAGATTGAACTCGGGTAATCCCGATCGGTTCTCCCTGAACTGAAGCCCATTAATAACGCTAGAGCAACACATATTTTGGATATATTTTACCTTGCAGCATTTTGCTGTTAATGTTAAGGTCTATTACAGTTTAACATAGTTTAGCTTTGAAGAAAGTCCCTCTATTATTTCTGTATTGTTCAACTAATTGTTGTACGAAGTGTGTCATGCGTCAATAAATTATTTAATGGAATGTAATTTCTATGCCCCCTTCAAGTTTTTTTTTGATTTTGAGGATAGAGAACAATGAGGAACAAAGGCTGTACTGATTACTGTCTCAGTTATATTTAAGGAGAGCATAAACCAATTCCCAAACTCTTTAAGGTGGATATTTTTGCAAGTCATGGCAATCTTTTCTGTAATTGAATTTTAATGTTTATGTTCGGTAACATATTTTGTAACATGTTTTAAGCTGTTAGATTAAATTATGTTAGCATGTTGAGAAAGGACCTGCAGCATGCTTCTGAAAGTTGAATACATATTTTATTAAAAACATGATTTTATTCTTATATTTACGCATATATGAAATTAAATCCTTTCCAGTTGTCACCTTCTGAAACATGATTTTATTCTTATATTTACGCATATATGACTGAAAAGCAAGGATAGATTTGTCGCTAAAATACAAAATTTCCACAAATTCCCACCATTTTTACTGTTGAGCAGCTTTTGTTTGAAAGTTATTACTATCTATATTTGCTGTTTTGACTCAGTTTATAGTTGCACCGTGTTTTAGATTTGAAAATGGAAAACTGTGTTGCCTAATATGATTTGTCTGCTACTTGCAACCGCCATGGCTGCAGTTGCACCGTGTTTTAGATTTGAAAATGGAAAACTGTGTTGCCTAATATTTGTCTGCTAGTCTGGTCAATAGCTGTGTTTTGGCTATTTGATGCCTGCTGCCGCTTTGGTTCTAGTAAATTTAGCACCATAATTAGAGCCTTGCTTGATGTGAACTAGGGATGAAATTTGTGGTGATAACTAAGATTTGACTGAATGGAAATTGGACTTGAGGAATGTATGTGGAATGCTCAGGTCTGTGATTGGGTGTTAGATTTGCTAAATGTTAATTAGATGTGCGTTGTTGGAAATAATAAATAGCACTTTCTGCCTTGCCATTTAGCTTCCTGAAATCTTATTTTGTTGAGGGTTTTCACTTCTCACACTATCATTCGACGTTATTTTTGTTCAGAGATGGAATAAGAAAATTTAGAGCTTTTAGGCATAGGAATTGGGCATATTTTGAAATCTCATTATATCGTATTTCTCCATTCATATGGAATTTCAATGCTTATCACACTTCTTCTAGCAGTTATTCTTTGCCTGATTGACTATATTTTTCCTTTCAGGTAAAGGACGGTGGTTATGATCACAAGGTCAATGAAACTGTCAATATTGTCACTCAGAAGACATCGGAGATTGGACAAAGGACATGGGGTATAATGAAAGGGGTCATGGCGTTGGCCTCTCAAAAGGTTGAGGAGTTCACCAAAGATTACCCGAATGGGAATTCTGATAACTGGCCACGAAATGAAAATGATAGACATGATTTCAATCAAGAGAATAAAGGCTGGAATTCTTCTACTTCTACCAGAGAAGGACAACCTTCATCAGGTGGACAAACTAATACCTATCACTCAAACTCTTGGGATGATTGGGACAACCAAGATACAAGGAAGGAAGTACCAGCTAAAGGATCAGCTCCTCATAATAATGATGATTGGGCTGGCTGGGATGATGCCAAAGATGATGATGATGAATTTGATGATAAATCTTTTGGTCATAATGGGACGTCAGGTTCTGGCTGGACAGGAGGAGGCTTTCACTAAGGTTTGTAAACTATGCAATGCGGAACTTAGACAAAAGAAAAAGAAATAATAATAAAAACAACATTTTGTCCAACGGGTTGGACATGGAAATCATACTATCCGTGCCCATGGATATCAATTTACATCCCTAAATCCAATCTAATTACTTTTCTTATTTGACCATCAGGACAGTTTAGTTTTAATTTAACAGTCAAATTTGATTCAATTAATCCAATCTTAAGTAGTTTGAATTAATTCGTATTTTAACAGGTCATAGTTTGTTTCATATACATAACTGAAATAGAATCTACATAATGATACTATTCGATGTCACAAATTAACTTGTTTAGTTTACATATTCGTTCATAAAGAATATGTAAAAGAGATGATGTAGGATAAAATATTATTACAAACAACAAAAAAATACAAGATAAAGGAATACGTAAGACACAAAAACACGTTTAGAACTAATCCTGAACTAATAAACTTATAAATACATTCATATTATATGTAATTTAGGGAATACTGTTACGGAAAAATCAAACTGGTTAGCTAGTTTCATGCCCAAAAGCAGGTCCATTGATTTTTCCATGTTGTCTTCTTTTAGTTATCGTGTTTTATTTTGATTTTTAATTTTGTTCTACCTCTCATTTTTAGTACCCAACTTTCTGCTAAATCGTGTCTTGATATTATTCTTGAATCAGGGTTGGCCCTACCTTTTTTCAGTGTCAAATTTTTGTCGGAATTGACAAAAATATGGTTTCAGATTGGTGGCATACATGTCAAGCAGGGTTGGCATTTCACATGAAGAACGTGACCAGACTGTCAACTATAGTTTTGTTAGCCACTAGTAAAATCAGCCTCCATATGTGCAGGAAGAATTGATTCTTTGAGGTTTTTGTATTTGTCTGTAAGTCTTTTTTTAATCGTTCCCCATTCTTCCTTCCCTAATGTAATATTTTTTTGCTGTCATTTTTTGGGATCTTCTGTATGGTTGGAAACAAAGATTTCCATTAAAAGTTTCAAAGCAAAGGGGCACATTGCCCAATTTTACTATTACCGGACGTGTGATGAAACATTATTGTGACATGAAAATTAATGATTGTTTTGAATCTACAGCTTTGCCTTATTTGTAGTTTTTGGTGCTCTGTATATTAAACACATGTTTCTTGCATCCTTATTTCCCATAATTTGTTGTTGTCTTTCGTGTCAATCGCTATTCACTGTCATGGGTAGCAAGATTCAATTTTGTGGCATTTGTCTAAAGCTGAACCATTGAGACAGACCTAAAATATTTCCATCACACCATTTCCCTTTTAATTTATGATAAGAAAAAAGGTACAAGATAAAGATTGGTCTGCAGTTAATGTCATTTGAACTACTTATTTATAAATAGATATACTTAATTATAGATTTCACTCGTAGGCTATGAAGCACAGATACAGACACCTGACACGACACTGACACGCCGACACAGTTAATAATTTGAAAAAAATCACATAATTCAGTGTAATTACAAGTGTTGGTGTCGGACGCGACATGTGTCCGACACCGAGACACGCCTAATCCGAGGAGTATCTGTGCTTCATAGCCCGTAGGTATGATGGTTTTGTACGTAACAACTGAATGTTATAGTTTATCTTATTGGCTTTACATATGCTCTGCTAAACTACTACGTTCTTTGATACCCTTGGGTGAATGAGCTCTCTATGGATGGCTTTGGTTGCTGTCTTTTGTTTATTTCGACTTCAGCAAGAGTTTCTTCTTATAGGTGGACCTTGCGGCATCACTTTGCATGTATTGAAGTATTAAACACAGTAGTCGATAGATTCATGAAATCACAAAATACAATACCCAATATTGGGATTTATTTATTTTACATAATTTTATTTTAACCGGATACAAATTTAATATATAATATTACACGGATGATTCTGGGATGGTATTGATCACAATACTCATTGCCCTTGATGTTCTTAGACTTGTTTCACTTGAATTTATCAAGTGTCGGTCTTGTATAACGAGCACTGAACTAGTAATGCCCTGAGCTGAAGAAGTTAACAGGTCTCCAATAGGTCCCAACTCAGCATGCTCTAGATGAGAATCCTTTATGTCAATCATCCCGGTTGAATCAAGAAGCTGATGTCCCTTCCCCACAATTACAAGTTCGTACTCTTTAACTCTACCAATTGCTAACACCTCATTTGCTATGTTGACAGTGTTATTTTCAATATACTCCACTGCTCCAAGCCATTTAGTTTTGAATTCATTTAGTGCCACTTCATCCAACTCCTGCTAATGACATTCAAATTTATGAGAATTGTTGTTTGCATTCAATTATAGCCATTCATATCATATCATAGTTTCTAGTTTTTGACGGAAGTATCAAGTTTAAAACTAAAAATGAAAATACCTTCTCATTTTCTATATTGTTAGCGGACGCTGATGTTGATGTGTTGTAGCTCTGTTCTTGATCCCTGAAAGTACCTTCTTTTTGCAAATTGAATCTCACAACAGACAATCTAATTGCTGGATGTTCTGCCATTCTGCTTCCCAACTCTAAAACCTTTCTATCATCTGGTCCTCCAACGAAAATTAAGCACACTTTTTTCCCTGGAGTAGCACTGGTTTCGACCCTTTGTTCATGCCTTCTTCCAACACCACGATTAACAAGTACTGCAACAGAGCATGGTGCACTCTGAAGTACCCTTTGATTAACTTCCCTCCATCTTTGCCCTATGTCTTCTATTGTCTCTTCATCTTCCCCTCTCCACCTTTTATGAAAAGGCAATATGATCATTGCCACACCTTTCTCTTCTGCAATATGACATATGTCTTCGTGGATTGTAGACAATGATGAAATGGATGTTAAATGATGCACTTTAACCTGACCCACTTGACCACAAGCATGGAATGCTTCCTGCATAGTTCCTTTTTGAAACCGATTGATAAATGGAAACCCGCTCTTTCTGCTGCTTCGAACCATCAAGATGGAGGATGAGCTATCTGTGAGTTCAGTAAGTTGCATCACGTAAAGTTTGATCTTACTAGACTTGTTGGTTGCTCTAACCGATTCAATGAAGTTGATTAGTGAAGGAATGTTTCCAGTTCCGTGGATGCAAGCGAGAATGCGAAGCTTCTCTTGTGTGTCTGTCAGAGGTGGAGGGTTTCCGAATCGTCGCTGATGAGAGGGTTTGTATATGGCCACCACTGCCGGAGTTGTAATGAAGGTAGTGAAGATAGCCATGAGAACTAGGATGGTGAACATCTCGTCGTTAAGTACCTGCTTATCCATTTAGTAGTGCAGTTAAACAAAATCGTTTATGATTACAGGGTAGAGAAACCAAGTAAATGATTTTCAGTCTTCATTTCTTTTTTGAAGAAGCAGTCTTCATTTCTTGATTGGTGGGTAAATAAAAAAGAGAAAATTGGTGAATTTAAAATTGTCTGATATGATTTCACCCAAAAAAATCATATGATATGATTGTTCATTTGATTTTTAGTGTCAGTCAATATAAATATTCCTAAATAAACTGAAACATTAATATTCCAAAACAGATCAAAAGGGAAAAGATCTAATTGAGTTGTAAAGCATATCATTTACTTAAATCATAAAATGAGGCACCAATTAGACTACGTGGATATTGGAAAATTGCCTTTTAGCTCCATTGACAGGATTCTGATTCACCAATTGCCTTTATGCTTCACGCATTGATTCTCATTTTTACATAATGAGTAAGTTCATAATTTACTTTTCTAAAAAGGTCTCGTTAACGAGTGCCCCGTGACACTCTTTAAGCATTTCAAATTTAGAAATTGTTCTTTAAAAAAGTTAAATGATTCAATTTTCAATACATTAAATTCACATATTTTTTTATTAAAAGTTACTATTTAAGATCCTTAACAATTGCCACAAGGACACTCGTCAACATTTCTCTTAAATAAATAAGATGCGATTATAGTATCTAACTTTTTTAAAACAAACCGAACACCATGTACTCTAATGCTTTAATATTTTAGTGTATAAAACAAATCTAAATGCTAGGGGGTTAGTGGGATCAACCTCAACATGATGACATGTCTTGTTCTTGCCCAATTTAACTCGTAAAACATTATGTTTCATTAGCTCTTAGGACAAGTAGAGCATAAAATTGGCTTTTGAAATTTTGGGACATATTAGAGTCAAGTAATGTGATTTGAAAACTGAACAAGGGATAGGTTGAGACGAGATATGTTTCTCCCCAAAGAATTAAACTACATCGGAAAAATAATGGCTTAATTGCACTTTTGGCCCCCTATGTTTTAAGAAGTTGTGATTTGGCCCCCTAACTAATTAAAATACAAAACAGCCCTCTATGTATTGGATCTTTGACAGTTTTGACCCCCTAGACCAATTTTGACTCGGTCAACGCTGACGTGGCACTTCAAAGCAATGCACACGTGGCGGATTTGAAGTGTCACGTCAGCGTTGACCGAGTCAAAATTGGTCTAGGGGGCCAAAACTGCTAAAGATCCAATACATAGGGGGCTGTTTTGTATTTTAATTAGTTAGGGGGCCAAAATCGCAACTTCTTGAAACATAGGGGGCCAAAAGTGCAATTAAGCCAAAAATAAAAGTTAAATTGCAAGTAGTAAGTGAGAAAAAAAGAAGCAAATACTTTTACCTTCTTTTCTTTGCCAATATTGAGAACAATAAGCTCAACCAACCCTTTAGTATTCATCAAAACTCCAAGGGTCAATGATTCCCTAACAGGCATAGTACACATAACCGCCACAACAAAAGTACCTAAAATCTTCCCAACACATGCCGTCACTATAACAAGCAAAAGAATTCCCCATTCAACCACACCTTGTAATTTACCAACATCGGTTTTCAACCCACTTGATGCAAAATACAAAGGAAGCATCAAAGTACACACAAAATCTTCAATCCTTTTAGTAATTCTACTTGCAAATTCACCCCCTCTTGGTATTGTTAACCCAAAAACAAATGCCCCAAAAATTGAATGTATCCCTATCAAATCCGTCATGAATCCCGACAACATAACACCAGCTAGTGTCAAACATATAAACATTTCATCCAACACTTCGTTTTCCCGTGAACAACGGAGCGAAATACGCTCCATCAAAGGTCTAATCACAAACAACATAAACACAACAAAAGCCACACCGGAGAGTAGTACTGAGATGGATGTCAAGACACCATTTCTATGTTCTCCACCACTGGCTAAAGCAATGGCCAGTGCTAACAAAACCCATGCAGCAACGTCGTTAAAAGCAGCTGCGGCCATGGCGGTTTCTCCTACGTGTGTCGTTAACAATTTAAGCTCTGCCAAGATGCGTGCGAGTACAGGGAAAGCAGTGATGGAGAGAGATACACCTAAGAATATGAAGAGTTGAAAGTAACTGACTTTGTGGGTTTCAGAGTTGAAATGGATGGCTTTTTGGAGAAGGAAGGTTACTCCGATGGCGAAGAGGAATGGGAGGGATATTCCGGCAACAGCGATGTTGAAAGCTCGCTTACCACTGCGGTTAATGGTGCGGAGGTCGAGCTCAAGACCTACGAGGAAGAGATAGAAGAGAAGGCCAATGCTGGCTACTGATTCAAGTATGGGAGTGCTCCATGATGGGAATATTGTGTGCATGAAAATTTTGTTGCGTCCAATACCAGAAGGTCCTAGCAAAATTCCTCCCTGAATCACATGTAATCATAATTCTTATAGACGTTATGCTAACTCTATGCAATTCATAATTATTTTGAAACATTTGGTGTTGTACAGAATCAGATCAAATCTTTTAGCTAAAACTACATCCCATCCCACAGTCTTTAATTGTTTAATTTTACCACATAGGTTACTTTTCACTCACATTTTACAAACATACATACATGTGTCCATTATGTTATTTACGTGATATAAATGAAGTTGACCACATTTGTTACTGGTATTCATTTCTCATCTCTTACCTTTTACACGTCTATTCATATTCTCTCTCACACAATATTTGTCCCAAATCTTTTAAAATAAGTTTGAAATTAAGAATGATACATGTACACCTGATTTTCGCAACTTTCATTCAACACCTTATGGATTCTCTCCTTTCAATCATCTTGATAAGTCCTTTTTTTTAAATCTCTTTTTTACCTTTGAATTCTCAATTCTCCTCCTGCGTTGTGAAGACATAACCCCCTCTATATGTCTCATAAAAAACATTCTCTCTCTCTCTCTCTAAAAAAAGAAATTTACATTATCCAATAAAAACATCTTGATAAGTCCTTTAGGGATTTGCCAATTCTAAAGTGAGTAGCCAGTAAAATATGAGAAAATTAATGGTTATGTTATAACCACACATAATTTGTTATGCATGTGCATATAATATCAACCATTGATTCGTTTATCACTTATTGATATCACCCACTTTATTCTCTCTAAAGTAAGTTGTTCACTTTTGAAAAGTCTAGTTGGGGATCCAATTTCAAAATATGGTAACTAAGATGTACTAGCTGTACACATTGGATGTCTAAAGTGTTAAAATAAGAAGAATTAATGAGAAATAATACTTATAAAATACTTATAAATTTGACATAGTTTCAAAAAATAAAGATCAAAATAATACATACAATTTTGGGGACCAATGACATACATATTTTGGAGGCAAAATATACTTTAACTCTTTCAAAATTTAACAATAAAGTACTTGATTTTTTTTTGTGAGGGGGTACGTCAAATTCTTAAATATAAGTTTAATATCAAATGTATTAATGTGTCCCCAAAATTGTATTAAAATTATTTTTTGACATATTATATTACATGTATTAACTTGATCTAAGGATTATAATTAACGGAAATTATATATATAGTAGCAAAAAAAATAAAAAAAGACTGCGTAATTAATTAAGTTTCGTCCTTAATATTGTTTTCCATGATATATTATCTACTTACAATAATCTCAGCAACAACTCTGGGTTGACGAAGGGGTTTGAGGAAGAAGGCGAGGGTGCGGCTAACAAACATGACTAGAATGGTTTGAATGATCAACAATGGAAGAGCATGGTTCATAGGATTATCTCCCTGCCATGCTCCATCTGATGATGTTTCTTTGGCATGCATGTTGATCATCATGCTTTCAAAATTTCCCAAGAATTAATTCTTGATGTATATATATGCTAAGAAAATAGAAACAAAGTGAATAGAACTATTATAAATGAAGTTGAAAACTTCTGTGCTCAACAATGTTGGAGGAATAGGGTTTATATAGAGGAAATAACAAGTGGCAGGCGTTGGTTGTGTCGACGTCGAGTTGTGTGGGGAACATAGAATAATATAATATGGAAGCTTGGTAGTGGTAGAGTAGCGTAAAAAATTTAACGGTTTCGACGCATATGATATATCTAATTTTATAGTGTACACAAATTTATTTGTATAATTTGATAAATAAGTTTTATCATATCTCATTTGATTTAATTGTGAGGTTTAGTGGCTCAATGGTGAAAATAAATTTATGCATGAGAGTTTATTATATCTTGCTCTCTTATAATAGTCATCAAAAGAAATATTGGAAACACTTTTTTTACACTCTCTAACACTCACTATATTATTAGGAAAAATCAATGTGAATCTACACACTTAAGAAAAAATATAAATTATATCTTGAAAATGGATCACACATAAAATGATAAAACTTGCATAAATACCCGGTTTTAGCACCGTCTGACCAACGATTAACCTTAAGCTGCTTATAATATGGGACACAACAGTGTTAACATTAGCACTATCATTTGACTAATTGTTTACGACAATATCACTGCTTCAAATTTTCAATAGAAGAGTGAATAAGATTTGCCAATAAAGAATAAACATGTGGTTTCAATATGTTCAGCATCAATGTACTAGTTTTGTCATATTATTCCTATTTTCTGGTAATATTTTAAGTAATCCAGAAATAGGAATCCATGGCTTAGCTCCACTAAACCCCGTAAAAGTTCTACCATATTTTATGCGTATCGTTGAGCCAATATCAATATCAAGTAAAAAAGTGTGCACTAATTAAATTGAAGTAGAGTGGACACAAATCATAAGACATAGAAATGATGAATACGTGTTAGTGGGATGGGAGACTGGTCTTGTAAATCCATCGCACATTCTTGTTAAGAATGGCATCATGATACTTGTATTGAATTTAGAGCTTTATTTTATTTTCTGCTCAAGACACACAAAATGTATATAAGATCAATTTTTTTAAAAAAGATTATATTCGATTCCACTGTCCACAGAAGGTAATGTTAATTTATGCATGTATTTTTATATTTTGATACGATCTCTCCTTTTTTGGTGGACATGTTGTCTTTAATTTTGTTTTTCTTCTAATTCTTTTTGCCCATAAACGAAATGACAATTGCCACTTAAAATTCACACACACAACTTTAAGATCCAAAGTTCGAATTCCGATGAATGTGTGCAACCTCACAATATTGACACTACCAATTGAGATATGTCTTATGGATTTTTTTTCCTTATGTTTTAACTCATTCATACAACACTATTTAAGGTAATATCAATAAATAAAAGTTGTATAAGAATAAATAGCTTAATTTTCAAGCCTAAATCTCTAGTTGGACTGTCCCTTTAAAGACAGGTTGTTAACTGGGTGGGGCGGATTGGTCCTTTTCACCATCCTAGTTGTATGCATAATTTCAAAGTAGTTATGATAAAATTCAAATGTTTCCATTAATTAATCCGACGATTATGCGATGGATAAACTGTTTATAATCTTTTACATTATTATTCTATATGAATTAAAAGTTTATTGTTTAAGCATACAAAGAGATACTTTTTCCCCAAATGTTAAATCAACTTTTTTAATTATTAAGAGGAGTATCTCATTGTATATGTGCTTAAGCATTATAGATTTGATCTTTTGGCCTTACAAGAATAATCCATCAATAAGCAGCTCCCATACATTGTATATAGAGAAAAATCATGGGTTGACTTGGGAGCAAAAAATTTCCTTTTTATTATCGTTATATTGATACGAAATTTTTACCGCCGCTTAGCCATGAATAATATCCGAAAGAAAATTTTTGGTTTACATAAAGCGAATTCTCCCATCTCAACAGTTTATTTTTTTCATACGTAAAAGCCGAAGTCAAACCCAATTCACAAAAAAGTATAAATCTTTACCACTTGAACCAATTCATTGTTGGTGACTTAGAAACAACTTTACTCACTCCTCATATTTCTCAAAAAATTATACATGAACTCATTTTTTTTTTCCGAATTAATACTTACAAAGTGATTTTGGAGGGTGGAAAATGTTCCTGCAAATTTTTTCTTGGTGGAGGCCTTAAAACTCTTACTTTAGATTTCTGCTCTTCCCCCGGCACAAAACACTCGCACCCTGCAGCCATTCCGAAAATGCTCTTGCGCTAGTTAAGTAACGCAAGTGTTAAACTTTGTGTTGCTTAACTAGCTCTGCGTCAGTTAACTAGCGCAACGTTAGTTAACTCACACTACGTGCTATCTTAAACAAGGCAGGACACATTTCCTCATTTCTCATCTAAAATCTCAAAAACCTCTTTCAAATCACCCAAAACCAAAATTCCTTCAAGTTCAAATCAAACTACACTCCAATAACAAGTAAGTTTTCATAATCAAACACCATTAACCTTTTATATTTATATGTTAGATATTTTCTCTTAAATTAGAAAAAATTTAGATTTAGAGTTTGCTTAAATTTTAGTTTTTTTTGGCAAGAAATCATACAATGTTTACATGAAAATGACTTGTGTTGCTTAATTGTTTAGATGTTTGCATATTTATGTTGTAGTTTTGAGTTTTAGAGAATTTTTTTAGATTTAGGGTTTGTTTAAATTTTGAATTTTTTGGCAAGAAATGACTATATTTACATGTAAATGACTTATATTGCTTAAATGTTTAGATGTTTGCATGTTTATGTTGTAGTTATGAGTTTTAGGGTTTATGTATAATTTACACTCCAAGTGTTTGATGGAATGTTTGAATTAGTTTTTCATTGATTATTTTTAATTTCTTATTGTGTAGATTTGAAACAATGGCCGGGTGGATCGACGTTCATGCACAATTCAACGGCGGAGAACCTCAGAGGTTGAAGGTTCGGTGACTTGGTGTAACATTAAGAGGTCTCAAGGATCAACTAAATGAATTCAACTAAGGAGTCAACCCCAGAGACACAAGGAGGGTGGAATACGTTCGGTATAAACGTCCAACGCTCGACGAGGGGATAATATCATTCACTTGGGTGGAATTCACGAACGACGAAAACGTGAAGAACATGTTTTGGGAGCACAACATGTTCCAGTGGATCAATATGCGGGTAACGTTGCTGAGATCAACTGAAGATATTATCAACAGTCTGATTCCGCCAGAAGATCGTGATTAGGTAGGGAAATGCACCTTCCAACTACAACAATTGTCTTCCTCTGAATGGGGTAATTCAAACTTGTTAAACGGCAGGACTCCAGCATTCGACCGACATTTCTACTGTTCCATTCAAAAGATTAAATTATTGTTAGGCTGTTTAAATGAAGGTATTGAAGTGTCAAGGAATGGACCTCATTCTTTTGACACTTGAATACCGTCATTTAAACCGAGACTAACAAGAATTTAATCTTTTGAATGAAACAGTAGAAATGCCGAACGAATGTTGGAGTCGTGCTGCTTAGCAAGTTTGAATTTACCCCATTCAGGGTTAAGATAATTGTTGTAGTTGGAAGGTATATTTCCGAATGTAATGTAATGTAATGAATTTACCACTTTTCGAATTTATTTATTCATTACGCAACTTTTATTCGAATTCACGTTGGACTTAATTAGTGTTTA
>Ga0228710_1000812_pt1 | contig 43417 bp, 25 predicted proteins | sample MedpolnodulmetaG_FD_177995 | JGI IMG/M metagenome (GOLD analysis project Ga0228710, IMG submission 177995) | Root nodule microbial communities from Medicago polymorpha collected in Santa Monica, California, United States - pink nodules | ecosystem: Host-associated > Plants > Roots > Nodule... | reverse complement strand
TCCATTTGAGAATTACCACACTTTCAGTTTAAAATTCCACAGATGAAGATTAAACCTGCATCAAACAAAATGGTAAATTAACAATATTTCAACATGCTAACAATTCTAACATGCTACCAATTATGTTACATACTTTTTAGGTGGAATACTTTCTTAGGTTGAACACATCAAAACTAAATATGAAGAAAAATAAGACATATACCAAATATGTTTATATATGGAAAATATATGCAATGATTTTTTCCAACAAAGTAAAAGTTGTTTTCTGTGCAATGGACCTAAAAATATTCATAAGAGAAATCTAAAAATGAAACAAAGAGTGATTAATTTACGTGTCTTTTGAGTGTTGACGACTCTTCAAAACATAATTAACTTCGGTTCATAAGAGAGAGCTGAAATTCAACTTAAAATAAAAAAACCTAATTAAATCTCATTGTGATTTTCCAGTTAGAGTAAAAATATATGAAGAAAACTATATTAGTTGTCCTTATGTATCTCTTTCATGAAAACAAATTAAAATCAAAATTTACCTTGATAGGTACCAAAGTATTGATCATATGATCGTTAAATATCGAACAAAGGTTTGGGATGAGTTGAAAGGGATCAGTGAAAAACAAAGTATTATATAAAGAAAGAGAAACTTGGGATTCAAGTTCTGTCAACAAAAAAAAAAAAACTTGGGATTCAAGAAATATAAAGTTTTGTCCAAAACCAAGATTTTTCGTTATTTTAATTTTATTCTCTCAGCATGACATTTTTCCGAAGTCATAAAAACAATATATTATATAAAGAAAGAGAAACTTGGGATTCAAGTTCTTTCAACAAAAAAAAAAGTTCTGTCAAAAAAAAAAAACTTGGCATTCAAGAAATATAAGTTTTGTCCAAAACTAACCTTTTTTTTTTTTTAAGTCCAAAACTAAGTCATAAAAGCATGACATTTTTCCTTATTTTAATTTTATTCTCTCGGCATGACATTTTTCATAAGTCATAAAAGCAAATATTTTATATTTGATTTGAACAATCAATTAAAATTAAAATGATTTACATCACTTGGAAGGGAATTTCATCCTCTGTAAATATAGTATAAAATCAAGTATTTTATCTAATAATGAATGATGAATAAAAATACAAAGGAAATATCTGTGTAAAGAGAATGAGTTACCAATATCCATCATGAACATGTTAAAGGATTTTGTTTTATATACAAAGTAAAATTAATATTTAAAAAAATAGTAATGTTTTGAAGATTTTGATCAAAATCGGACTGTTATATTTCAAAAATGTATTTTGATTTTTTAAAAGAGTAAAAAGTACTTTTCAAAAATATAGATTTCAAATTTGGTACTTTTGTTTTTTCCTTTATAAAAAGAGAGTAAAAAGTACCGAATTTAAAATCTAGAAATCCAATTTCTATTTAAAGATCATTATGTGCTGACTCTCAAAATACATGAATTATGGAATAAATTATATCACTGATTGGTAGTATTATTTTTTTATCCAATCATTATCCTTGATATTCTTCCTCAGGAAAAAAAAAATCATTATTATTAGAAGATAGATTTCAATGGCCAAATAACAAGTAAATTAACGTTACGTAACCGTTGGTCTGCTGCTATATCCAGAAAACAACAAGAAGAAAGTACAAAGAAGGAACTTTGAGGACAATGAAAGTTTGAGATGAAACAAAAATAAAAGAATTTTGTTCAAAAATATTGGGAACTTTGAGCAAAACATCAAAAATATTCAAACCCTTAAAATAAGAGTTTTTTGCGGTATAAAGTTCACATCCATGATCCAAGTGCAGAAAAAAAGACAATACAGAGAGACATACCTGTAGAGAGAATGGAATGGTTGAAATGTGACAACATAGAGATTGTTTTGTTTAGAGAGTTGTAAAAGATACGTCGTTTCGTGGTGTGTTGCCAAATGATCAGTTGCAACCCTTTTAATTTGTGTCAACTTCCTCTAGTTTAATTAAGGTCTAGGATGGCAATGGGTATCCATTGGGCAGGGTACCATAGTGCTCATCCCCGTATCCGCGTTTTAAAAAAATCCCCATACCCGAGTCCATACCTTCATGGACAATAAGTTTGGTGCCCGTCTCCATACCCTATGGATATCTAAGTGTTCCATTACCTGCACTTTCACAACAAAAAGATAATAAATAATAAAAAATATCACAATATAATTAAAATATGATATGAAATATTCTAAATCAACATATCAATTATTACACATCATATTATTTAGCCAAATAAAAGCATCTAAAATATAATAAATAAGTGCATATTACAATAAATATCAAAGTCTTAGGATTAATTAACTAAATTTAATATAAATAAAATTATTGGTATAATATATATAATGTGCGGCATGGGCGGGGTGGGCACTAGAATGCCCGTACCCGCATCTATACCCGTTCAAATTTGCGGGTAATTACCCGTGCCCATGCCCATACCCAACAATACGGGTATTTACCCGCCCATCAAGTATACTTTTTGCAGGTGTCCACTAGACTTGGGTCCAATTGTCATCTCTATTAAGGTCTCCTTTAAACTAATTTATTATCAGTGAGTTTTTTAAAGAAAATAGAATATGTCTCTGATCTTAGTATGTGGAACAAGACTACTCACAAAATTTCCTACAATTATTTATTTGATTCGAACACATGTCCTATAAGCATGATCCCATTCTTTATTGTTGGAACACTATGCGTGTTTGTGTGTGAATAAATTGAAAAAAATATTCTAAAAGGACATAATTTATAAGTTTTGAAATATACTGTATCATGTAATTCTCACAATAATTTGGAAATGCGATGAGCCGATGATGAGTGCTGAATAAAAAAAGTTTCATAAAATACTACTCATCATCGGAGTAATTAATATAAAAAAATGGGTCGTTATAAAAAATCACCACGCAACTCAAACCTAGATCCGAATAGCAGCGACATCGCGCATGGTGATCATGTTGAGTGCGTCATCATTCGTGTATTAAAGATTGATATATTTATGACAGTCCAAATATATAATATATAATGTAATTTTCACAAAAATATATTGTACTCTTTATCTTTCGCTAATTTTTTTTCTACTAATCCTTTTGAGCATAATTCGGTTGATATAAAACATAAATTGAAATATGCAGAGAATGAGATTCAAACTCCAAACTCCTCACTTTTTAAAAAAAAAAGATAAACTAGTTCATCCAAATTGGCATGGGAAGAATCGAACTAAGACGTTGAAGAGAGGTTTGTCACTTATTCATCTTAAAGGTGAAAGGTTATTTATCAAATAAAAGTTAAAAATGTCTACTAATGTTCTTTTATCTTCTTTCAATAGGGTGTTTTATACGTCAATTCAAATATCCTTACAAAGAAAATTTTACCCTATATCCCTACATTGATACTTTCACCCCTACAAATTATCAAAAATTCAAATATTACCCTTCTTGTCATTAAACTTCTAGCCCAAAGCGACGACGAAAGGGTGAACTACTATAAAAATCCCGGTGTCGTTCTCTTTTCCCTTATCTTCTTTAATTTCGATAATTGTACATGTTTAAATTAATTAATTGATAGAATAGAAATTGATTTTTGTCTAAGTTCTTTTTGGTTAAGATTGGCCTAATTCCTTGAATTAGGTTTTCACTATTTTACTTGGATCAATTCGTTTCAATTCCTAACCAATTCATCAATTGCATATACAGTGTTTTTTATTGCTTGCTATGTTTTCTTATAGGTTTGGCTTTGAAACTGTCTTGTTTTGCAAATTGTTCAAGTACTATTAATATTTGATTGAAATAAGATTGAGCTTGTAAATCACTTAATTCCCTTGTAAATCTTATTAGAGCATAGTCTTAACAATTTGTTATAGTTTGTGATTGTTCAAGCATAATTCAAAATAGTCAAAATATTTCAAAACGCTTTAGCCAAAACTCTGTAAAAAAATTCAAACCGCTATTCACCTCCTCTAGCGCGCATCCTTATTGGCAATATAGACCAACAAATGTGTTTTCCGGTAGCTTTGCAGTTGGGACAGGGTGAATCGCCAAATCTAGAAAATTCAGGAAAAAATAGTGGTGTTTTAACTGTATATAAGGGTAAAATAGGCAATTCAAGTAAAATGTAGGGGTGAGGGTATATGTGTTGGGGTATAGGGCAAAATTTCCAGACTCTTGATACATTTTTATGATTTTTGTTATTCTTCCATCAAAAATTGTTCGCTTGCAAGCAAACTTCCGAAAATACCCCTACGTGACTTAAGTCACGTTACGTGAGTTAACTCACGTATGTTAGAAAACCCTGCGTAACTTAAGTAGCGCAGAGGTATTCCTTTTTTGATGGAAGAAGAGCAGAAATCCGTTTGAAAATTGTTGTTTTGACTATCAAAAGTTCCTAATAACACATGGAAATTCCAAAAAAGCCCCCAACGGCAGTTAACTACCGCTCAAGTAACCGGTAGTAGTTAACTCCCGCTGAAGCCAGCGGCAGTTAACTGTCGCTCACACCAGTAAAAAAAAATCAGTGCAGTCTACACTGTGATTTCCAGCCATTTTAGCCTGTTTTTACCTATAATTTCAAACGGCAATTCCGTATGAAATCATGTTCAAGTTACTTTTTCATTTTCTTTATTTTTCTAATTTACTTTCTCTCTTTGCATGAACAAAAATATCCTTATATGATGAAACCGTTACCAACCCATAATTTTTATAACGTTGTTTCTTTGAACTTATTTGGCTATCGCATCAGATCACAGGCACAAAGAGTCTCACAATTAAGAGAAAGATGTTAATGTGTCATGTGTGGGTTAAACTTCTAGTATGGACACCCGTGCCAAGCACAGGCTAGAAATTAGTTATAGAACATTATGATGTATCATACGCCGATTAAAGTCAAACATTGTACAAAATAGTGAAGGTTGAGCAACAAATAAATTGAAAAAAAAATTCATAACCTTAAAATTTTGGATGAAGATGAGGTATCATTCTCACTTGTGTGGCAGTTCTTTCTCCAATGCGTCAATCCACACCATTGTTGTCTCCCCGGGAAGGTTCAGCGATGATATCATATCCCGGTTCAACATTGTGGGGGAGCGGTTCTTGTTGGTGGATCACGTATACGGAGACTGTGACACTTAATTCAGAGATGTTAATTTATCAATTGAGAGTAAAACTTTCACATTGTGTGAAAAAGTATATGTTGACCAACATATAGGTAATTAAGGTGACCCATATATCTAATGTGATGATGCAACTCATTGTAGCTTTCCACAAAAGACCCAATATTATGGTGATTTGTTTTGTTAGTTTTTTACTGTCAGTATTTTTACCTTAGATTTTAGCTTTTAGATGTCGTTCGCTTTCATGTAATTTTTTTTATTCAATCTATGTTACTATAAATTCCTTCACTTTTGGTGTTTGATGGGATTACAATGAAAAATATAGATGTGTTAGGTCACAAAATAGATGCTTATTAGACAATTTAAATTGATGTTGTATTTTTTTTGTAATTAGTCTAATATTTTGGTAGCATAATTACCAAGTAATCTTCAACGTCTTCAACAAATCTATAAAACTATTAGCAATTAACTATATTATGTATACTATCACGGATAAAACATATACTCCTTAATTTTTACCCTCATAGTTTCTCTCATGTTCAAATTCTTTTTTCATCTTCTTTCTTTTTTTAATTTACTTTCTCTCTGCGCGTAAAAGAAACAAACAAAAGTACCTCTATATGAACCCGCCACCAACCAACAATTTTTTTTTTTATGATGTTGTGCCTTCGTTTGAATTTTTTTGGATATATCAACAGATCTCAAATAAAGAGAGTCTCATACTTAATGAAGATATGTTAATGTACTAATTGCGACTTAAAGTTCCACATTAGAAGCAAGAGTAGATGTTAAGAAATATTTACGTGAGATGTCAATATATCTAATGTGTTAAAGTTTTGATGATGATGTGGTATCAGTCTCACTTGTATGGTCTATCTTAACTTAATGTGGTGTTCCAACCCAACGTAGTCTTCATCAGAACTCTGAACACTATGATTAACTATTTTGTTAGTTTTTGGATGTCATTTATTTCATTTTTATATTAAACGTAAGTTTTTGGATGTTGTGTGCTTTCATGCACTGTTTTTTTTTAATCAATCTCTATTTTTTCAAGTCCTTCACTTTTGATCTTTGGTTGAATTTAACTATAGAAAAATGATCATTCGATTGTTGAGTTGACATAATTTGTGTTTATTAACACGATTTAAATGGTGTGGCGTTTTTTAATTGAGTATAAATTTTTGGAAAATTAATTACCCAAAAATCTCCAACTTTTTCAACACATATATAATTACCAAGAACTCGCTCCATTGCTTATGACATCGTCGACAGACACACAATTCTTATTTTACATTTATCTAAATCTTAAAAAAAATTCATCTTCTTTCTTTTTCAATTTATTTTCTCTCTTTTAATGAAAGAAAGAAACATGTAACTCCCTCTATTAAATTACCACCATCACGCCTTTTTTACTATGTTGTGCCTTCATTTGACCTTATTTGGCTATGTTACATAATTAGAGACGTGGAGATTCCCAACTTAAGGGAGAGATGTTAATGTGTTAAATATGAGTTGAAAATTCTACAATGGATAGAAGAGAAAGTGTTGAATACATATAAGTGAGATGAACTATATACATATGCCTAAAGATTTTGTATGAAAATATGTTATCAATCTCAATTTTGTGTTATCTCTTAACCTAATGTGATGATAGAACCTAACGTAGGCTACACCGGAAGTTTCAACATTATGATAATTTGTTTTGTTAGTTTTTGAGTGTCATTTCTTTAATATTTGTAATCTTACATTTTAGTTAATGTCATTCACTTTCATGCAATTTTTTTTGTCAGGACAATATATTTTTTTATTCAACATCTATTATTTGAAATTGTTCCACTTTTGGTCTTTGGTGGAATCCAAAAAGGGAAAATTGTAGATGCATTATGCTAAGTTGACAAAATACATGTTAATTAGACATTTTAAATTGACGTGGAATATTTTAATGAGTTTAATATTTTGGTAGCATAATTACTCAATTATGTCCATTTTCTTCAACAAACCCATAAAATTACCAACAATTCACTATTTTCCCTTACCTTTTCTCTCATGTTCAAATTCCTTTTTCATCTTTTTTCTAATTTATTTTCTCTCTTCTCATTAAATAAATGAGTGAAACTACCCATCTATGAAATGCCGCCGACCCACATTTTCTTTACCACGTTGTGTCTATGGCCTTTATTTGATTATTTCACCATATCATAGATACAAAGAGTCTCACGCTTAAGGAATATATGTTAATGTGTCATGTGTGAGTTAAACATCTACACATTAGATGCAAGAATAGATATTGAGTACCAGGTAAGTAAGATGACCAATATACATAATGTCTTAAACTTGTTTATGAAGATGCGGTGTCAATCTCATTTATGGGGTTTCTCTTAGCCAAGTACGATGATCCAACTCATTGTAGCTCCCTCAGAACTACAAACGTTATGATGAAATATTTCGTTAGTTTTTGAATATCATTTGCTTATTTTTTTATATTAAATATAAATTTTTTTATGTTATTTCAAATTCATTCCTTTTTAGTCTTTGGAAGAATCTAACATTGGAAAAACATGAGAATATTATGATTGATAAATTAGGGAAATAATTTGATGAGTTACATATGCATGAAAAGAAAAAAAAAGCACCAATTTTTGTTCACGGTAAGTGAAATACGTGAGAATACAAATAAATGAAATAATAGTTAAGGTTTCAATTTTTCTATTTTGCAATACATGTTGTCATACGTATATATTTGCATTGAAATCATTTGATTGTTATTGTTATTTCTATAAATAAATACAATAATGGATGGTTAATTGATATTATTTGTTTCTATAAAATAATTGATAATGATAATTGCTATAACTTTCTAATTCTGACCCAAATCTATTGAGATCTACATGATCCAAAGATTATGGGTTTGCTTCCATTGTGTCAGAGTAATCAGTAATGGTCTTAAAATTATCTCAATTCCTTTATGACTGAATTTAGTAGATTGGTTACTGCTTTCAAGGTCCAGTTTCGAGGTGGGTTATGATTTGTGTCACGACGTCGTGTTCTAAAAGATATGTTTCAGACTGTTTGGCTCGAAAGGGGCAATTATAGCTTGTTGTTGTTTTGCAGAGAGTTGATGGATCATTAATGAATGAGAGAATCGAGGACAACAAATGCACTCATTGCTCTATAGAGTTTATATTATTAACGAAGCTATTAAACCTTACAAAACATGTATGCATGAATTATTTTCTAAATAATAAAAGCATGAATATTTTCCTTAAAAAAAAACATGAACTTTTCCTTCTTAAAAAATCATGAATTTTTTTCTTTCTATTAACATTTTTGCATTAAACTACCTTATAATTATTTTCGTAGTTTTTGTCAAATAAAATATATGTGTGGCTAAAAGAAGGTAACGCTTTAGTGTTTCATAAATATTACTAATTATTTAGCATTTTAAGTAATGTCGTCTGATCGGACTACCCATAGTTCATAAGGGCTATTCCTAAAAGGTACCAGACTATATATATTGGGTCAGGATAAAAAGTGCTAAAAAATTTGGATTTCAATTTTAAGGTCTCAACCCTACATTTTATTCGGTTTGGTAGAACGACCCGTATAGGCTGAATTATTTTGATGACTTTAATTGATTTGGATTAATGAATTCTTATTAGGTTTGATTTTTTTTATTCTATATTTATTTCAAATTAAGAGACTTTGGAAATGGATCTAACCTATTTTCATGATTTAATAGATAACAATATTTTAAATTTTAAATAATTAAATACACAGTTTTCGATATAGTATTTAGATTTTTTTTTATTTCGTGATGTATGTTCTTTAGAAAAAAGTTTCTTAAATATTTATCAATTAACTCTTTTATGGGAGTTTTATTATTCAGTTGCTTAATATAGATTTCCAAAATTTGTGCATATTTGAATAGCGTTTAGTCATTCAAGATACGGACCGGTCCAAAGGTGGACCTTAATCATTAGTATTTTTTTTAAATATTTTCAATTATTATCATTGTCAATATAAAAAATAAATTAAAATTTTTGGTAAAGCTATTTTAGACCATTTATTTAGAGATTTATCAATCACCCATATGAAAAAAAAGAAGAGAATAACGATGTAAGAAAATAAAATATTAACACACATGAAAACTTACAAAATATGGTTTGGAAAACTTACTATATAATAACAAAAGTTATATTTGACTATATCTTGACATTGTGGTCAACTTATTGACTATGGTTTTGATTTAAAATTATAATAACAACAACGATAATCGATTCACTAAAAAAATTAATGAGAATTAATTTTTTTAATTAGCTTTTTATATATGTTAATAGTGACAATTAACGTTTTTATATTTTCTCAAAAAAAAATTAACGTTTTTATATGATATCAATCACATTTATCATGTTACCAAATGTATCAGAGTTTTTCCTAAAAAAAAGTATCAGAGTTTATTGTAATTTATGTTAATAATTTGGCCCCATAAATAGAATTAAGATACCTTTATTGGCAAAATACAAAAGTTCATGTTTACGATTTTGAGCTAAAGATTTATAAATAAAATAATATTATATAGTTTAATTATTAATTCTTGTGAATCTTGCAAAAATAAAAAGTTTATTTGCACATTAATATTAATCTACAAAATAATATGATCATAAGAATATTTCATAACAAAATAAATCGTATTTTCTTATCTAGGTTAACGAATACATTTTTTGAGGGAAGATTAACGAATACATGAATGACACAATAAAATCTATAAAAAAAAAAACCACAATTCATAGATAAATCCATAAAAAAAATATCATTCTCCCATAATTATGTATATAAATAACAATAACACAAAAAATAAAATCTTTTATAGAATGAGTGAAAACGGTAATCAAACTCACAAACATCGCAAAATCTTTAACAAAAATGCAATGAGGAATGAACAAAAATCTAAAGAAAAAACTCCAATAGAATATAGAATTGGTCATTACAATCAGTATAGATGAAAAAAACGCCTACAATAGACTTATCAAATACACATTATCAATTTTTTTTCCTGGTACATAAACAGTCTTCAAGTTACGTGATTAAATCTATGCGATAAGTCGTTATAAAAAACGCCTACAATAGACTTATCAAATACACATTATCAATTTTTTTCTTGGTACATAAACATTCTTCAAGTTACGTGATTAGATCTATGCGATAAGTCGTTAGAACATGAGTTTCTTAGGATAAACTTGTGTATTTGGATAACATACATGAAGATTTACAATATATAGTGGTTTAATATGAGAAATTGAATCAGTTTTCAAAATTTGGAGCCACGTGTTCTTCAAGGGAACCCTAAAAAGGTAGACTTAGCAATAAGTTACAAATAAAAAAAAAATCAACCCAATAATCTACAATCATGCAAATAAAAACACACTGAACCTTTTTTATGGGAGAAAGATGAAAATGATGAAAAATGAATTGTCTATATATAGGGAAAAAATGTATTAATTTACAAATGAGTCATTGATCCATTTTGATTGGCTCATGAAACCTAAATGAGTCTTAATCTTTTTTTTATTGGTTGATATAAAATAAATGTGTCAAATCCATTTTGATTGGTTGATAAGAAAACATTAAATGAGATATAGAATGATAGAGTGACACGTGTACTTCAAATTTTTAACAACCCAAATGTTTATAATAAAGATAAAGATAAAGATTCATTAAAGGTTAGTTACATCTTGGCCACAAAAAATGGTCATTACATTATATATCCCAAAAAATACGTCGGTGCATATCGACAAAAAAACTGATGAACATCGACCAAAAAGTGTCATATTTAATCTAATGAAATTAAATCATCTAAATGTTCCACAACATCTTCAAAGTCTTCATTTGCTTTAACCGGAGTGTCATCAAACATAATAGGATTGTCTTGATTTGTTGGTTTTTTTTTGTGAAACCGGTCTCTCTTGTTCCTCCCATTTTGTCGCCTCTTCGCTCTTGTGTAGCTTCCACTCGGTAGATGATGGAGGTAGTGAGCAACCATCTTTCAACGAAAGAAGGACAAAATGATTTGGGATTAGACCAAGACAAATCATGTTGCTTTTCGAGTTAACCGGAGGCCTACCTCTAAGTGGGAAAAAAGTCTCTGAGACTCTAATATCAAGGGTAATCATCTGTACCACCGACCTATTGTAACAAGATGCAATGATGTGTCCCATATCCGGCAATGTCAACCATTTATCGGGAGGTGTAATACAACTACCATTTTTGGGAGGATAAAATCCATTTAAGATGTAGTTATAACGGCGCTCACCCGCATATATCTTGATGTAGTCGTTCCTATGCTCTTTCACCTCTTGAATAAGTGCTCTCAGCACCATAACATGACTTTCTTCCGTCAAACCCAAGGATTCGGCTGTATCCCTAAACCCACAATGCCATCGCCAATAACATCCACAATTCTCTCAATATATGGTCTCATGAATTTTGGCATGTAATACATAGGACTCGATGAATCATAATTTCTTGGAGCCAAGATAGGCTTAGGAACCGGAGTTTGAATCGACGAACGTGGAGAAATGTCAATGCGAGCACCTTTTCTTTTAGGTCGTGAAGATTTTTTTGGTGGTGAAAATTGACTTTCTGGATGTTGAGAATTAATAGTCTCCCACGAAGATGGGATCCTACGTGTTGTTTTTGGTGTAGATTTGATTTTTTTTTCTTTGCTCCCTTGGTTTGTACCTTTCTTGGAGGTGGTGACATCATTGTGATCTCCGGAAACGCTAACAACCGCAAACCCTCTTTGATTTCTAGTTTCATTTGGTATGGAACTCTTTTGAGACGTTCTTGAATACCACTCCACTCCTCCACGACCGAAAACAAATTTTCATTACTTTCTTCTTCACCCATATGCAACTTATGCCAATGCGGGTGTATCTCATCCAATCGAATGGGCTTGTTGTGACAGATTTTCATAGCAATGAAGCATGCACAAGGTAGGTCATACGACGTCCTTTGAACAACCCGCAAGTTTTCTTCTCAATGCATAAGGTTTTCCTTGCATGGCTTGTCTAGACATGTTACCCCCCAACCCAGAGTACAAAGTGACATCTTTGTATCTATGTTCCAAGACCATAACGCTCCTACCAAACGATGATTGTATCTCCCCAAAATGGATTGCCAACATCTCATCTATTTTTTCCCAACAAGTACCCAAATCACCCTTGGAGGTGGACAAATATTCCTTGACTACACCATGAGCTCCTTCAACTCTGCTTGTGGTCCTGCACCCAAGATGTAATACAAAGTTTGTCCATGCCCTCATAATTTTGTCCTTAAAAGGTTTCAAAATGGTAGTTTGAACATAGTGAAGAAACTTTGGATAATTCTTACAAGCATCTTGGAATTCCATTAGATTACTTGCATACAACTCTTGAGTAGGAGATTCAACCACTTTTCCCCATGCATCAAACATGGTATCAACTATCTTACTATGCTTCACCTCGTCGACAAGCTTCTTTTGCCCATCCACTAACACAACCTTTTGTTTCACTTTACAATCATTGATGATTTTTGCTCTAACATTTTTCCCAACATAGAAATAACAAAGTATTGCACTACTATCAGGGAGAAAATTTGCTACGACATTCATCATAGTTGTGTCCCTGTCGGTCACTACCACCTTAGGCATATCACTATTTGGTTTAAGATGTTTAAGCAACATTGGCAATGCCCAAGTAAAGTTATCCTCCTTCTCCGACGTCATAAATGCAAAACCAACCGAATATGTCAAATAGGTTGAGGTCACTCCAACTATTTCAAACAATGGCATCCTGTCAAGTTGGTTTCGTACGTGAAATCCATATCAAAACAGTCGAAAAATTGTTAAACAACTTTACCGATGTTGGATTAGTCCAAAATATGTCTTGAACAGTTTTACTTTCACATTTTTCTCTTATGTAATAAATATATTTGTTCTCTTCCAACTTTGAGATTAGATATTGCATCTCCGTCAAGTCACCCCTTTTTGCCTTTTTGAATTTATGATGTTCATCGTAGACTTGCTTGATATTTGTCATGGACTCTTGCCTTTTCTTCTTCAAATTTGTCATAATATTTTTTGGTGTCACCGAACTATTGGTCAAGTCATGTACAATCTTCTTGTCGTCCTCCATTAATCTTCCGGCAATAAGGTGCCCTGCTACATACGACACCATCTCATGGTTGTGAACACCATTAAGAATAGCCAATTTCCAAGCATTGTCTTCCATGACGGCATATCCACGCAACTTGAACAAACACCCACATTTTCTTGATCCCATTGCTTCATGCTTCACTTTTCTCTTTCGTACTTTGTGCTCGCCATTTCGTTCACAAACCAACTCCGACATAGGATTTCTACCTTCACAAGATCTTTTAATGATAATCGTAATCCAGCCCTATTTGCTTGTCGACGAACCCAACCGAGCAATTTGTCTTTATCTTTCCATGTATCTCGGGTCGAAAAGAAATGAGTTGTGTCCACTTCGTTGTCACGAAGTTTCCACACACCTAAATTGACGCTTGAAGCCTCCACTTTAACGGAAGCTTCGACCTTAATGGAGCTTCAACCTTAATAGAATCGACAACATTAGGTTTTCGATCACCCGGATCGTCACTCGCATTCTCAACCATATCTATAAATAAACAACATATAATTGCTAAAATAATTAATTAACATGTATTTAATATCATATAAGAACATAAACAAACCAATAAAAAAAAAAGAATTTTTTTTGAGGCAGTAGCACTGCCATTTGAAATTTTTTAAAAATTTTTTAAATCCCCAGCGGTAGTTAACTGCCGCTAACGAGCATGTCAGAGAAAGAAAAAAACAAACCAGAAACAACAATCAAATGTAAATGAGTTTAACGTTACAATACCTGTTTTTTGATGTATATTGTGCGTAGAAACGTCCTAGCAATCCATCATCAATGATTTGGAACCAAGATTTTGACACAAAATATTTAAAATGGGGACTTTTTGAGGTATGGTGAGGTAAGGTGATAGTGAATAGGAGGTAGGAGTTTTCTGATTTTAGAGGAAAAACTCAGCAGCAGTTAACTATTGACGGTTACTTGAGCAGTAGTTAACTACCGCTAGTGGCCTTTTTGAAATTTCCATGTGTTATTAGTTCCTCAGAACATCAATCTTCATTCCGTTTTTATTGTGGAGCTCACTAAACATTGGCCCGTTAACCCACTGCATTTTCTTACAACTACCAACAATTAGAAACTTACTACGCAATCTTCTCTCCCTCGTGTATATATATCTAGGTCTCTCTCTAGACTCTATTAGTCTTTGTTTTTCACAGCAAAGCAAGAATGAGTGGAAGGGGTAAAAGAAAAGTCACCAACCCATCTTCATCGATTCAACAACTTCATATGAAGGAATCAAGAAATAGAAAATATAGAAAAGTTACTAACAACCCATATATAGCAACACACCAAACCCTAAACCTCGAAACAAAACCGTTTTCTTCCCGCTCACATTTCATCCCTTCAACTTCTCTCCCCCAACCGCTACCTCCACTGCCACGACCTAATATCACTCGTTGCTCTGGTTGCCGGTACTACTTCTCCGCCGCGTATGGCGTGGCGGAGTTACCGTGCCCTAAATGTAATATGGTGCATGTGTTTTCTGTTGATTCGTCCGCGGTGAAAATTCGGTGTTCTTCGTGTAAGGCGGTGGTTGTGAATGCACAGAGTGATTTTGTGAAGTTTCCGTGTCCGCAGTATTTTATCATTCTTGATGTTCATGATGATGCTGATGCCGAACAAGAAAATGAGGTGAATAAGTTAGTTTGAACGATTAGAAGAAAAAAAAACTACTTTTTAGTTTTATTGAGTATCTAGTCTATATAAATACCTAGGTTCATTGAAGTAAAAAAAAAAAACTAGTTTGAATAGTAACCATATAAAATAAGTGTTTATTCGATTTCTTAGGTTTTGTTTGCGAGTTTGTTGGGGAAGGGAGGGGAGGGTTTTGGAAAAAAAAAGGAGGAGTAAATGGAAAAAAGAGAGAGAACATTGGAAAGAGAGGGCTTTAGAGGTTCATTTTTCCTCATAATGCAGAACTCTTCTCATTCGGAGGAATTCAAAAATTGTAATGGGGAAGGGTTTTGGGAGGTTGTGGAGGGTTTACATGATTTTGTTTTAAATTTAATCAATTTGTTAAAATATAATATTGTTAAAATAAAATTATATTAATCATAAGCTTTAATTTATTATTCCTTAAAAAAAAATACTCTTTCAATTTTTTTGGAAGATTTTTTCATTTCCCCCTATATTTCCCATCCCCAAATCCCTCCCCTTCCCCTTCAAACTCCCAAACAAAGTCTTGGGGTGCTAATAATGATTGTTCTATTGCTTAGAGAATAATGATTGTAGATTGTTTATGTGACTTAATTTTGATTTGTTGCTGTTGACTTAACTTTTGAGTGTGACTTGCTTTCTTGTTTATTGTTGTTGTTGCCATTGTTATTGATGTTGTTGTTAGTATAAGATATGGTTTATGGTGGCTATTGGGGGCTTGTTTGGAACTTATTTTGTAGCTTATAAAATAAGCAGTTATCATATAAGCGCTTATGAGTAAACTTGTGAATGTGCCCTTTCATGTTGTTGTTGTTGTTGTTGTTATTGTTATATTTGTTTTATGGTTGCTATTAGGTGCCTGTTTTTGCTATCCTTGTATTTGTATCTCATTTATTTTGTCAATATTAAAATATATCAGCTGGTTAAAGAAGTGGAGCTGGAAGAAGGTGATGAAGGTATTGCTGGAGAAACATTTACCGATTATGTGAGTTAAATACTCTAGGGAGAATTTTGCGTTCACTTTTTTCGGGTTAGTTTATCAAGTGGTACATTTTACTGATACCAACGTCTCTTGTTATACAGCGACCATCCAAGCTATCTATCAGACCTCCACACCCAGATCCGATTGTAGAGACGTCTTCCTTGTCTTCAGTGCAGCCACCTGAGCCTACTTATGATCCAATGAATAAGAATGATTTGGAACATTTAAAGGCTTTGTCATGCTTGCAGATCGAGACATTGGTTTATGCTTGTCAGGTTTCTCTCACCACATGATTGAATATCGATAATAAATAATTATAAATAATTACAATTTAACTTTCATGCTTGTTTCCATGGTAGAGACACCTTCAACACATTCCTAGTGGTGCTAGGGCAGGATTCTTTATTGGAGATGGAGCTGGTGTAGGTAAAGGTCGAACAGTTGCTGGGCTAATCTGGGAGAACTGGCACCATGGAAGAAGAAAAGCCTTGTAAGTTTAGGTCACAGTTTGTGCATGTAATCATGGGCATGCTTTTAAGAATTGAGATAAAGATTCACTTTTCAATGTGCTTTATTGTACATGCATACATACTTGTCTGTAATTTTAATTTGCAGCGGGTCTTTTAGTTCCTATTTTCATGTTTCAATGATCTTTTGCAGGTGGATTTCTGTTGGTTCAGACTTGAAGTTTGATGCCAGAAGAGATTTGGATGATATGGGTGCAAGTTTCATTCCAGGTATGCTTTTCGGGTTTGTAAACTTAAGTCAAGTAAAATTCTTGTATATTAAGAATCCACTTCAAGTCTTCAACCTCATCTTGGATTTGGGTAATATAGAACCCTTTTGAAGATTGGCACGCACATTACCACCGTTTTAACATTAAATTTTGTCTCTTGTTTACAGGATATCATATCCTCTTATTATTTGTTCCTTTCTTGTGTGTGATAAATCATATTCTATCCAAAAAATAGTTTTATCTGATGTTTTGTTGGCTTCCTTCGTTAATTAAGATTCTTCATTGAAAGGCTATTGTAATTGTTTTTTCACTTTTTTGTATATTTGCAATATTTATTATGCATATAAATTTCTTTCTTTCTTGAATCTGTCCAGTGCATGCTTTGAATAAACTGCCTTATGTTAAGCTTGATTCAAAAACTGGAGTTAAGGAGGGAGTTATTTTCTCGACATACAGTAGCCTCATAGCATCATCTACCAGAGGTCGTACCCGAATGCAACAGCTTGTGCAGTGGTGTGGACCCGGGTTTGATGGTCTTATAATTTTCGATGAGGTATCTGACTTTTTTAAATGGATATCATTCCTATTGTCAATTGGTATTTACCTATGAAGCATGGACATTCATTGAATTAGGCGTGTCCTGGTGTCGGACACGTGTCATGTCCGACACGACAACGACATATATAATTACACTGAATCATGTGATTTTCTCAAATTATTAGCGGTGTTGGTGTGTCAGTCTCCGTGTCGTGTCCGTGTCCGTACCTGTGCTTCATAGGTATTTACACTGTTTAATTTTAAGGGATATTTCATTAAGTGGTTTTTTAAGTATTCAATTTCTATTTGTTTGATTTTTATTGCAGTGTCATAAAGCAAAAAATTTGGTTCCGGAAAAGGATAAGAAGAAGCCAACGAAAACTGGTAAAGCAGTACTTGATATACAGGTTTGTACTCTAGTTGTGTTAACAATCACTTCAAAATGAAATTATTAGTTTTGAGAGTACAGATTATTCCAAGTTCTTTCATCATAATTTGACAGGCTCAACTACCTGAAGCTTGGGTTGTTTATTGCTCAGCTACTGGTGCATCTGAACCTCGCAATATGGCTTATATGGTTCGACTTGGCCTTTGGGGAGCTGGGACTTGCTTCCCTGATTTTAGTGAATTTCTAGGTAGTGTTCTTTCTCTTATCTTTTCTTTTTGCTTTTCAAAATAGTAACTATGACTATTCATCTTTTTTCAAACAATATATTAATGAAAGAAGTTTTTTTAGTTGACCATGTGATTATTTTCCCTGGATAATTACTCATCTTTTTGTATCAATTAGCACCTGCTTGATATTTTAAGTTCTATTGATTGGAAAAAATAGCTCCAAGAGTATCTTTGTTAGCAAGTTGGACCAAGGGTTGCAACAAAGGCCACAAAGATGGACCACACTGAAGGTGGTAACAAAGGAGACAACAATATTACAAAACATACGCCTATAACTACAAATACGACCACATATATACAATATTTAAGCTCAATTTACTAATGCTGCATTACATAGAACATTTTAGATATTTTTATTGTTTAATTGTTTGCATATATACCTTTACATTTGGACATTGCTTAAAGTTCATTAATGAGTGATGAATCCAGGTGCTCTTGACAATGGGGGTGTTGGAGTTCTAGAACTAGTTGCAATGGACATGAAAGCAAGGTAATATTTCTACAAACACATCCACTTTCAGCCGTATGCACCTATATGTATCTGAAAGATATATTATTCTGCTTCATTTTCTAATTTCAGGGGGATGTATTTATGTCGTACGCTTAGCTACAAGGGTGCTGAGTTTGAAATTGTTGACGCATAATTAGATGATAAAATGACGGTATGGCCGAGTAATTTCTTTGGAAATATTGATGGCTACTCTTTACTTGTTCTTTCTGTGTAGATAAATAAACGAGGAGAAAAATTTTAATTGCCTTGCTTTATTAATAGTAATTACCGTTACTTGTGTATTAAGCTATTGTTGTAATAGAATTTCGACAACATAGTCTAATAGGTAGTTCGGATCTATATTTTGTTTTACTGATTCATTTGTCTTTTGAATTCAGTATGCTCATCTGATTATGTACGTTTTTTTTTAAATATCATAGGATGCGTATAAAAAGGCTACAACAGTTTGGGTGGATTTGCTTGAGGAGTTATGTGAAAGTGAAAATGCATCTGACGAAGTTGAATTTAGACAACAAATGCGATTATATTGGGGAAGCCACCAGGTAACAAGTCTAAGGTTGTTCCTGGAGACAAGTTTTTCATCTCTATTAGAAATTTATTATTTATTGAAGTTTTTCGATTGTCCCTTTTCCTTTTAAAACTGTAGAGATTCTTCAGACATATGTGTATGTCTGGTAAAGTCCCTACTGTAGTGAGACTGGCGAAGCAAGCATTAATGGAAGATAAGTGTGTAGTCATAGGTCTTCAGAGTACGGGGGAAGCAAGGACGGAGGATACTGTTTCAAAATATGTGTGTATTTGAATCCATTTTCATTTAAATATTTCCTGCATTTCAGTTGCATTATGTGTTATTTATTATTTTGTTTAGGGCTCTGAACTTGATGACTTTATTTCTGGACCTCGTGAGTTGCTGCTAAAATTTGTTGAAGACAATTTCCCATTACCAGAAAAGCACTTCCAGGAGAGGTTTAAAACTTAAGATAATTCTTTTAATTTGGCAATCTGATTTCAATGTCATAATTTATCATTTTACGTTCGATAACTAGCTTTAATGACAACTGTAAGCCACCATTTCCTGAATAAAAAAAAATTAGAAATAAAAAGAGCATGACAGTTATGAATATTTTCATCGGATTGCTGCAGCTACGACACAGCCATCCAGTCTAGGCACAAAATATTAGAGAGGATTTGTGCTTTAGATCTTCCAAACAATCCCTTGGATGATATTATTGACCAGGTAATGATCATTCGTTGATTATCCTCATCTTCCTTTTTAACATTGTTTTTTAAGATGGTTGTTGGTCAATGCTATTCCAATTGAAATTAAGTAACTACTATGAAAAGATGTCTGTTGTAGCAATTTTATGCTCTGCAATTCATGCTAAACGCCAAACTATAGTTCTTTTACCGGACTCTATAAATGAAATTTTAAATTTTTACTGCAGTTAGGAGGCCATGACAAAGTTGCTGAAATTACAGGAAGGAAAGGAATGCTTGTGAGGGCCCCTAGTGGAACGGGTGTGTTTTATCAGACTCAAAATACGTGAGTTGCATAATGTCACCATATCTAATTGATAAACATCGTTTCATGGTTGCAGTGACAGGCGCTGTTGATACTCTACCTAGATGCTACACCTGCTTGACACAATTTCTTATCCTTGTAAATTTCTTTAGGCTACTATTTTCAAACCTTGGTGGAGAACGCCGGTTTGCATCAGCTGTTGCTAAGAGATTAGAATCACTTGGAGCTTTGACTCAGGGGGATCGTAGGTAAAGTTGGATTCATCAGTTTTGTTTTCATTGAACCAACATGGATAAATTTTAACATCTTAGTCGATAAATTTTAACATCTTAGTCGATGTTGTTCCTGACTTCGCGGGTACTTTACAGAGCTGGACCTTCGTTAAATGCATATAATTATGATAGTGATTATGGGAGGAGGGCTCTGAAGCTTTTCTACACTGGAATACTGGATCGGGTATCAAATTTTTGTTGAAAATAAAAAATGTGCATATTGACAATAATTTTAATAAGAAATGAACAAGTCCAATCCATCTACTGATAAAAGTAACTATGTAGGATCTGCCTCTTCCTGTTGTACCCCCAGGATGCTCATCTGACAGACCAGATACAATCGAAGATTTTATTATGCAGGCAAAAGCTGCTCTTGTTTCGGTTAAAATTTTTAAGGATGACGGTCTTGGTAATCATTGTTTACCCTTGTCTAATATTATATTGAATATCTAATCAAAATGTATTTATGTTTTCATCATTTACTTCTGTGATGTTTATGATACCACGTTATTTTATCTGTGTTTTTTCTCATTATTAAATGTGACTTCTTATATTTAAAGGAGATGATGGTATGAATTGCCTCATGGATGATAAAGATAAATGCAATATTAAACGATTTCTCAACCGGCTTTTGGGAATAGGTCCTGAAATTCAGAATAGGTTTGTATTTTGTGAATGAAATGATTTGGTACTTCTACTTTCAGCTTTCGGTTCTATACACTAATTCTTTCTGTATCAACAGACTATTTGAGTTATTTGTGAATATCATGGATCTTCTTGTTCATAAAGCTCGCATTGAAGGTGACCTTGACACAGGCATTGTTGACTTGAAAGCTACTGTCATTGAACTGCACGGAACTCCAAAGGTATTTATTTTAGTCCTAAACTTCTTGCTGCCACTCATTTTTGTATGTTATTGTATAGAAAATTTAAGACGGAAGCTAAATTTCCTTTGACGCAGACAGTCTATGTTGATCAAATAAGCAGGGCTTCAACTGATCTGTTCACTTTCACCTTGGATCGTGGGGTTTCATGGGAGGTACATATGCTTTCTCCGATGTTCTAACTAAATAGTGCTTTAATCTAACATATATATTTTGCTGATATCATTTACGCATCAGTTGGCAAATATCATGCTGAGTGAGAAGCAGAAGGCTGGATTTAGTTCAGATGGTGACGGCTTCTACAAGTCTAACAGGGAGTGGTTGGGAAAACGTCATGTTATTTTAGCATTTAAAAGGTATCATTTCTAGTTTTTGTCGTCCTTGTTGTATAACTATTCAATAGAGTTGAATTTGGTGACTTTTGCTTATACTTGAGGCCAAGAAATTATGATGAATGTTGCTTATAAATAAGAGCGGAGGGAGTACGCAGTAAGGATTTATGGTTTCATTTACTGATGTCATTATGTTGGTTCTCTTCTGTTCCAGTTCTGCTCCATCTATGTATAAGATAGTCCGTCCAACTACCGGAGAATCAACTCGGTATGTATTTCAGTTACTTGACCTTCTTTTAGTTTAATTTTATTGTTTACCTATTTTCTCCTGCAATTATAGGGATATGCATCTGGCAGAATTAACAACAAAATATTCAAAAGTTTCATCTTTGGAGGAGGCACAAATTGGTTGGGAAGACGAATATGAAGTTTCATATAAGCAGGTATATATATATATACCATAAGTTATTTCTTGTAATTGTAACTTCATGCGAGGAAACTGATAACAGAGTACAGATGGAACTTATATGTATTTAAAAACGGGAATAATCCCTTACGGTAAGAGACTAGCTTACAGTTGAAACTCTCCTCTGAGTATGGAAACCAGAACACAGATTAAACAGTACAAAATACATTAATACAGTTTTCCAAGTATGTTACCGATCTCCTCTCTGAGATCAGCAGGTCTGCCCAACCAGTTTTCTAAGTATGTCCATCATTTCCAAATGGTTACATATATCACACTTTCCCTTCCCCTCAGTGACACCTGAGTTATCCTTCTCAAATGAATTATCCCCCTCTTTCTGGATATGTCTCATCATCCTTCTCTAATAAACTATTAGGCCCTCATCATTATCTCCGGGCCTTCTCCTATTGGGACACGGGACATGTTGCTTGTTCATGGTTGTGAACTTGTGGCCTAATTGGCACACATGCAACTGAACCATTCTTTTATTAGCGATTTTATGATAAGATAAAGTTGTACTCTGATTTACTGTATCATCTATATAATTTAGAATCTCATGGCGGTGAGAAGCAATGTAGATATTTCAAATTCACATCATATTGCATTTTGACTTATTACTTTTGTTGTCAGTGCATGCATGTTCCAAATTGTAAGAATGGAAAGTTATGTTTGGTTGGCTCAAGACTTCAGCAAGTCAATGTCTTAGGTGGCGTCATTTTTCCTATTTGGGGAGACATACGAAAGGCGCTTGCTAAGCAGGTATTTCACAAACTCAAAAAACATTCATGTGAAAGAACAATTTTTTTCAGATGCTAAAATTATTATTATTTTGCGTACAATATATCAATTTGTTACTTTATGATATCCTCTATATCCGATCATATTGTGTGGAAATCGTAATAGATAGCTTTTGTTGTGATATAGTATGACAACTAACTTTTATAGTAACTTTGGAGCTGAGAAACTTCCTTTTTAATGAAAAATGTGCTGATTTTGCTGAGAAACTTTTATTATAATAGTCATTTTATCATGCAAATTACTTCTAATTGCAAATAAAAATATGTACAGTCCCGTCAAACGCTTACGAAACAGCGGCTACGCGTTGCTCGTGTGGAAACTACATCAGATAACAGACGGACTGTAGGGATTTTTGTCCCTAATGCAGCAGTTGACACTGTACTTCAAGGTTTCTTTCTTTCTCTCTCCATCTTAACACCTTTTCTAAAAAGCACACCTGCACATGTACCTGCTTTGGAAATGGAAATATTTCCCATTACAACGGATATTAAGTTCAGATTTAAAAAAAAAAAATGCTGCAGTCATGTTTTTCAATTAAGGGCCTATATTTATCAATATTCTAAATTACTTAATTGCCGTCAATTTTATAATGAAATCCTAAATTTATCTTGCACATACAAACATGCATACACATGTGCGAAGGGTTTAAGAAATTTTTTCTTTTTGTGATGCTATCTTTTCTATAGTTTCTGCTGGCTCCCAAAGGGTTATATCGATATATGATGTTGGTGTGATGGAAAGTTTCAGTTTAGGAATGAATGCTTACTCCAATAGTTGGTTCTGAAAAATAAGTGTCATTTTAACAATCCTCATAAGGGGTATACTTTTTCTTGTTTCTTTTTCATGCCCAAACAGAAAGGATTGACTTTTGTTTCATGGGAAGACTAACATTAAAAACTTAATGGAGTATTCTTTTTTCTTCTTAATTATTTTTTGTTGCAAATGTGGCTTAGACTTCTGTTTGATTATTTGTCAAATTATTTTGTCCAAGGTGATGCATATACTTATATATTTGCTTTTGGCATCTGTAGATTTACAATTTGTTATAGAACTGGATGATGATTGACCTGAGGTACCTGGCGTCTCCCTTTCTTGAAGATCACTAGCACTTTTTGTTTTATGTAAAGGCTTAAGCTTGTTGCTAAATTTTGTGGAAAGGAAAGATCATATGCTCATTGAGATGCAACACAATTGTGCAATCTCTATTTCAATCTTTTGATTACATCATCCAGATTTGTTTATAATTCATATTGTATTTATATATGGGGTGATCTTGGCATAGGGAAATACCATTGATGGATTAGTTTTCACATTATACGTGAACTTTGAGTGCTACACATTATTCATTTTTTGTTTGAAAAATCATATGCTACACATTTTAACTACAGTGTAATAATCCTTAGTTGCTCTATACTCTTAATAGCCCCCATCAAGCTCATCCTAGATGAGAATCACTTGAATCGCACAAAATGAGCTTGGTCCTTAAGTCTGCAAGTCCGGTTGGAGGTAGTGCCTTGGTCATCAAGTCAGCATATTGAGACTTACCTGGAACATAAACCACTTGATGATGTCTTTGAAGTTCCTTTTCTCGAAAAAAAAAACAGATCGAGCTCCATTGGTTTTGTCCTAGAATGCTATGTTGGATTGTGAGATGATGTTATGGCACTCATATTATCACAAAGGATTGTGGGAGTGGGAAATGCCACATGGAGTTCAGTGAGAATGGATTGCATCCAGAGTAATTCAAAAGTAGCTAGAGCCATGCTTCTATATTCAGTTTCTGTGCTAATTTGGCAACTGGCTGCTTTTTATCCCGCCAGGAAACAAGATTAGGTCCTGGATATAGACAAGACAAGTACCAGAAGTTGATGTCTGATCCCCAATCTTTATCATAGCAGGTTGTGAGAGAAAACTAACTAAAATGTTGAATTAGGCTTCTTCTACTTTCAGACAATTTAGAAAAGCATTGGTTTCACCGTGACTATCTTAATAATTGGGGAAAAGTGGTTTTTATTGTATGGTGACTAGCTTAATATTGGGGAAAAGGTTTTGGTGTAGTCAGCTTCAAACTTCTGTTGAAACCCTTTAGCTATTAGTGTAGCTTTGAACTCATTTGCAGCCAATGGGTGTTCTTTGAGGTGGCATTGATACTAGAGTCCAGGTACCATTCTTTATTAAGGCATCAAACTCGGCCTTCATAGCTTGCTTCTCTATTTTTGGTTCTGCATGATAAAGAAGTAAAGTAGGATGTAGTCTAGGGTAGACAATGCCATCCTTAGCTCTAGTAGTCATACGACGAGTGTTAGTTCGGATATGTAGGGGATGAGGTTCAGAAGCATCTGACATAGACGGAGGAGATATAGGATTTTGAGAGGAAGGTGAAAAAAGAGGTGAGGTGTCAGGAAGTGAAGAGACTTCAGGAATAGGATAGGATACATTAGGAGGAGTTGGCAGGGATAGGGAGAGAAAGAATGGAAGGATTGTTCCAAATGGAGGAGACTATATGAAGTGAAGCAACCACAACCTGATGTTTATGAAACATGGATAGGGAAATTTGAGTTCGTTGAAACTACATCTCTGGAGATGTATAACTTCCCAGTAGGTTGTAGTTGCTACCTTGATCCTATAGGTTTGGTTTTGATGATGTTTTGATGATATTTAGCTTTGATAGTTTGATACATGTTGGTTTTGTTTCGTTGTCTTAGCCTAGCTTGTAAAGCACCCTATTGATATCTAAATCTCTCAAATCCATTGTGTCACTCCTTGTCTTGAATATCTCGTATTTGATATCTTGAAATAAGTTGGGTATAGTTTTACAAATTATTTTCATGTTAAAACTTTATTTTTTGAAGCCTTGATTTGAATCAAAAATATCCTACATATTATGATTCGAATCATTTTGTCCTTTGGGTTTCTCATTTTGTCTTTTGATTCGAGTCAACCTTTTTTAACAGTGCTTAATAGTGATTTGAATCACCCCCCTTTTAGAAGTATGATTCGAATCAGAATCGTGTTGATTCCTATCAATCTTCATCTAGAAAATCTCTATTTCGAATCATTGTTCATGGCTATCGAATCATTCTTCATCACATCTCAAATTTCATAATTACACTATGTGATTTGATTCACACATTCCCTGATTTGAATCAAACTATGCTTTTCAATTAAAATTTTAGACCAACTTGCTCTTACCTTGTTCACTTATCTATTCTCTTATTTGAATCAAACTATGCTTTTCAATTAAAGTTTTAGACCAACTTGTTCTTACCTTGTTCACTTATGTATAGTTGTCTCCACTAATTCCATCATTCATTGAATCAATTTGCGAACACTCTTTGGAGTCTTCTCTCTCGTTACTATAAGTTCTTCTAATTAAACATTTTTTCTAAGAACTCTTGTAGGATTTGAGATCTAGATTTATAGGGTAATTGTAAGTTTGGTTTCAATCAAGGATCTTGGTAGAGGGAGGCACTTTCCACCTCCAAAGGTAATTGAAGGGGTTGTTTCTCAACAATCAAGGTTGAAGGGGATCGAAACAAGATTTCTTGGGTAAGAAGTTTGAAGGATTGCATGCTAGCTTGATTCGAAGACCTTAGGGATTCATCCAATTTCAAGGAGTTTGAAGATTTGAGGCTTTGGAGTGGTTACTTAATGTAGTAGATTTAGGATCTCGAGGATTCGTAAATTGAAGGAACCTTTGTAATTGACTCTTGCAAACATTTTCAACATTATAGTGGAAGTCCGTAGAAGAGACTTTTGGATTCGTAAATTGAAGGAACCTTTGTAATTGACTCTTGTAAATATTTTCAACATTATAGTGGAAGTCGGTAGAAGAGACTTTTTCTTCTACAATGAGAGGATGTACCCATAACGAGGACGATTGGGGAACCTCTATAAACCTGGTTTTCTCTTTTCCCTTCTCTTTTAATTTCTGCACATAATTTGATATATTTTGATTGATTAATTGAATCGGTAATTGCTAAGTGAATGAGAAAAAATTTGTAAGTTCAATTCCATTATTCGATAACTTATATTATTGATAACTTTCTTCGATCCATTCAATCATATATATCAAATTGTCAAGTTATTGTGCTTTGGTTTATTTCTATGTTTTAGTCTTGTTTTTAATTTGTGCTAAGTTTTGTAATTCGATTGTGTATTGAAAGTTTGATTGATTAATAACTATTCTGTTGTATATTGGCTTCAAATTGAGATTGTCAGAAAACCTAAAATCGTGTCACGATTTCAGGCACTGTGACACGATTGGATAGGCAGGAAGCATGGTACTTTTGAGATGGAAAATCGTGACACGATTTGGGAAATCGTGACGCGATTCAACAACTTCCTCACCAAGTTTACCTGAAAGGGACTAGTCACAACAGTTGTTCAGAGGAAATCGCGGCACGGTTGGGCAAAATCGTGACACGATTTTGAACTGCTGTGACTAGTATTTAAGTGGTTTCTGCAACATTTTGAAGGAGAGCTGAAGCTAGAGGTCTAGGGTTCACAAAGGGGGGAACTTGAGGGTTGAGTACCTTTGTAAGGAGGGTCTCTAGGGTTGGGATAAACATTGTAATCACCTTGGGTAGTGAGATTACATCATTGGAAGGATCTAAAGCTTCCTTTGTGTATTCTCAAGTAAGATTCATATGAGAGTGGTGAGGGAAACAAAGGGTAGAGATTAGGTAAAAGGCTGATTTCTTGTAACCTCTTGTAACATCTTCTCATAGTGGATTGGAGAGCTGCTCTCTCCCCCAGAGTAGGTCATATTGGACCGAACTGGGTTACCATCTTGTGTGTGTTTGTTTACTTCCTTTTAAGCTTGCTTATCTTTGTGCTTGGTTAGTGTTTGTGTCATTGTTTTAGCTCTTGTGCGTGTTGTTGCTTGAAGACACTAAACCTAGGATTACCACTACCCTTTTGCTCCACACATCTTTGTTTTTCATTGGTGTGATATCGAACGTGAATTTCACAACAAAAACACTCTTCAATTTACACTTCACTGAAGGAGCACTAAAAAAAATCTGTGTATTTATATATATACACTGATCTTACATGAAAATTTTACATGAAAATTTTATGTCTCTTTATGAATCTGAGACAAAAAATTTGGCATACTAAGATCACGAATAAAATTTAACGTGTATAAATCGACATGATTGTTACTTGATTACCTACCTGCCATTTATTATTGTAACTGTGACTTCGTTTATTGTGTCATCTTGATTAGCTGAAGATGAATCAGATTCACCTGGATTCCTACCAAGGACAGAACCAGGGTGCTTAGGTTGTGGCAATGACGATGTTTCGCTATTCAACATCATCACCACTGATGGCATTATAGGTCTGCCTTCTATTTTTTTCTTGTACACATATTAGGCCAACATTTATGCATCTTATAACTTCAGATTCTGAATATGAATCTGCATATGATGAATCTATTAGTTCCATTGCTTTCCCTTCATTCCATAGCCTCCATGCCTATCACAACACATAGGATAATCAAAATATAAATTAGCACAAAATGATGTTAAGGGGCAGACCTAGAACATTTTATTTTGCTACTTCATATCATTGATATTAAGATTTGATTAGAATAATGTGATGAGATGTCAGAATAGTAGATTTTCATAAGATGCATGTGTAAATATGGTTTACACTTTAAACTCTAGTTGAAAATCATGTTTAGAAAATTATCATTCAAGTAAACTAGGTTTTTTTGCTTACATGTCCAAGAAGATTTAGGTCATCTGATTGATGAAATCCTCTATTCTTCATTCCATTTATGATTTCTAGCACGAGAACTCCGAAACTGAAAACATCAGATTTTGCCGAAAAACATCCACCCATTGCATATTCAGGAGACATATATCCACTGCATATCATATCAAAAAGATTTATATATTATAAATGAGGTCAATTAGGCATGGCAAGATGTATTAAACAAAATATAGCAGTTGGTTACAGTAGCACTCACTATGTTCCAACAATTCTCATTGTACTAGAATGTGTTTGATCATTGTCAAATATTCTAGCAATCCCAAAATCTGATATCTTTGGATTCATTTCTTTATCAAGTAGAACATTGTTTGCCTTGAGATCCCTATGGATAATTCTAAATCTTGAGTCATGATGGAGATAAAGTAACCCTTTGGCTATTCCACATATGATATTGAACCTCATTGGCCAGCTAACAAATAAAATAGAGGTAGAAATAGTCTACTTGAGATCCAAATCAGACTAGACTTTTTTTAATTAGATTATAAGAAAAACATTTTAGGCTTATCAAACTGACTTACTTAAGTATATACATAAATAATATATTTTATTACTATTATAATATTAAATTTAATATTTCCTTTCAAAAAAAATTGTACTTTAAATTAAATTTTAAATTTGTTAACCTTTTCAATTTAACCTTATTAATCCACATTAATTCATGTAAGGCCCTACCGGCAAACATATACAACTACAAGCAATTGTTTGACATCAAAAAAAAAAATGATACAAATCCTGGACACTATTTGTGGTCCAGAAAGAAGAAACAAAAAATACAAGTAAGTGTCGTTGTTTGATACTACATGTAAATATGCTACGATCATAGGCATTAGGCAGTCCATATTTGAAGCAAACCAAAGAGACTCCTTTCAAATAATATTCCCAAATTTTAGATGTATTAGTCCCCCACTTTTCTTTTTAAACATAATAGTCAAAGGAAAATTTACATTCCATATGCAGAAAAAGAGGGAAACAAAGAAGTGTAGAACATGGGATAGTGATACTAACTCGAGACTTTCAACATTCTATTATTTACACAAACCAATCCATGATTACGATTATTTTCTTCATCAGGCACACAATCATACTCACACATCACATTAAAATATTGCACTAGTAGTATTTTGTTATGGACGTACAATGAATTGATTATTATAAAACTATCAACATCAACCCTTGAATAAGATGAATCTGTGGTGACTAATTTCAAACTTATGTTCCCTTCTTTCCTCCATTTGGCCGTAGCTTCAGTTCTGTTGTTGACTAATTAATCATCATGGTTATTGCTGTCTCAACTATATCCAATACATTTATACCGATATTTTGTACACCGGCACAACTTTGGTTAATTAGGTTAAACAATGTGGCTAACAATTAACCATGATTTTCAACGTGAATTGAATTAATCATCTGCTCAATTGAACTAACCATATTTTTCACGTGATTAACCACGTATCGCGGGTGTATGAAAAAGTGGGTCTCATCAAATATTGTTGCTCAACTATATAGTTCAGTCGGTGTTATTGAGCCTAATCACCTAATGTCCTTTTATGTGACTTTCCATAAGAAAAGAAAAAGAACTGGACCCTCAAGATACACCTAATCCCAATTAAACAATTCTTTTGCTTAATTTAACATAAACCAGTCAATTCAATCTCTATTCATTAACACAAGATTTTAAAGAACAGTATGATTAAATAATACATATTTTCTTTATATAAGTACTAATAATAATGTGAAGGATAAAAAATAATCATGGAGAAAACAAAGTTCATCTTTCTACTTCTTGCTACTTCTTTCCATTTAACAAGTATGTTTCTAATTCCTTCAAATGCAGAAGATACCATAACTCCACCACAAATCATCACTAGCAACCAAACACTAATTTCACCTTCACAAAATTTTGAACTTGGTTTCTTTACACCTAAAAATTCCACTTACACATATCTTGGAATATGGTATAAGCAAATTCACATAAAGAATATTGTTTGGGTTGCAAATAGAGATAAACCACTTCTTGATCACAATGGTACATTAACATTCAACAATGCTGGAAAACTCATTATTCTTAACCACAAAGGAAGTGTTCTGTGGGCCTCAAATTCATCTGGGCCGGCAAAAAATCTGGTAGCACAGCTTCTAGACACTGGAAACTTTGTCTTGAAGAACTTTGATGATGAAAACTCTGAAGAAATTTTGTGGCAAAGTTTTGATTATCCTTCTAATACATTGTTACCAGGAATGAAACTTGGTAGGAACTTCAAAACTGGTTTGAACATTCATTTGAGTTCTTGGAAGAGCATTGATGATCCTTCTTCAGGTGAATATAGTTATAGTGTTGATCCACGTGGACTTCCTCAGCTTTTTCTTCAAAAGGGTACGAAGAAAATTTTCAGAAGTGGACCATGGTATGTGGAACAATACAAAGGTGATCCAGTTCTAAGGGAAAATCCAATTTTCAAACCGGTTTTTGTTTTTGATTCTGATGAAGTTTATTACTCTTTTGAGACCAAAGACGGCATTGTTTCAAGATTTGTGCTTAGTGAATCTGGCTTGATTCAGCATTTCACTTGGAATGATCATCGTTCGAGTTGGTTTTCTGAGTTTAATGTTCAAGGCGACCAATGTGATGATTATGGTATTTGTGGTGCTTACGGAACTTGTAACATAAAAAACTCTCCAATTTGCAAGTGTTTGAATGGTTTTGAGCCAAGGAATATGCATGGTTGGAAAATGCTTGATTGGTCTAGTGGATGTGTTAGGGAAAATTCAAAAGTTTGTAGAAATGGTGATGTATTTAAGAAGTTTATAGGAATGAAACTACCAGATTCTGTAGACTTTCATGTAAATTACAGCATTAACATTGATCAATGTGAAGTAGAATGCTCTAAGAATTGTTCTTGTGTTGCTTATGCAAAACTTGATATAAATGCTAGTGGTAATGGTTGTATTGCTTGGTTTGGAGACTTATTTGATATAAGGGAGGATTCTGTGAATGGACAAGATTTCTTTGTAAGAGTTTCAGCTTCAGAACTAGGTATGAGTATATATATGGTACCAATAGTAGTACATTTATCACATTAATGATTCTTTGTCGATCAATAATCAATATAGTCACAATTTATTTTAAAGTACATTTATATATATTACATATATTTTTTTCTTTTGTGGAGTTAGATTCAAATGTTGAGAGAAACAAAAGGAAGAAATTGATACTACTTTCAGGGAGTATATCAGTAGCCTCTACTATTATTGCCTCAGCATTGTGGTTGATAATTAAGAAATGGAGAAGAAATAGAGGTAAACTAAAGATTTGTTGTGATTCTATTCTAGTTGATGAAAATTTCATGTACTTTTAATTTGAACCATAGTCTTTTTTGATTAGTATCACTAATTAATCACTGCCTCTTTGCCTCTGTATGCAGCCAAAGAGACTGGTATTCAATTTAGTGTTGACACAAGTAAGAGTGAGTTTGAACTCCCATTTTTTGAGATTTCCATTATTGAAGCTGCAACAAGGAATTTCTCTTTTTACAATAAGATTGGAGAAGGTGGATTTGGTCCTGTATACAAAGTAAATTGCTATTTCTCTTTGTGTGTAACAACTGTCTTCCAGTAGGCATGATAGGAAAAAATTCAACAACTACCATTTATTTAATCTAAACTTTTTAGCTTTGAAGTTATTTTTCTTTCCCACATATTTTACCACTATGGTACACTTCAAACTAGTGCTATTTCCTTCAAATAAAATTTAAGGTCATGTTTGGTTTGAGGTTATTGTCATCTATCTTTTAGTAGTTGTAATTAGTTGATCCAAATCTAATCATTCAAAGTGCCAGTTGAAGCTTTCCAATTTCTTGCAAAACAAGTTTTAGTAAGTTTGGTTAATTTTTCCATCAAGAAAAGCTACAAAAGCTACTTACCCTCTTAGTTTTACAACAACTATGATAATATCTTGGATCTGTTGTAATTTTAGGGCCAGCTTCCATCAGGACGAGAAATAGCAGTGAAAAGGCTTTCAGAGAATTCTGGACAAGGCTTGCAAGAATTCAAGAATGAGGTCATATTCATATCTAAACTTCAACATCGAAATCTCGTTAAGCTTCTTGGTTGTTGCATTCAGGGAGAGGATAAAATGTTGGTCTATGAATACATGTCAAATAAAAGCTTGGACTCCTTATTATTTGGTTGGTCTCTCAAACTATAAACAATGTTAATTTGAACAAACATGTATTTTCACTTAATCATTTTTATACTTTATAACTCAAGTAATATTCTGAATCAGATGAAACCAAGCGTTCCACGCTTAGTTGGCAAAAGAGGCTAGACATTATTAACGGCATTGCTAGGGGACTTGTCTATCTTCATAGAGATTCAAGACTAAGAATAGTTCATAGAGATCTGAAAGCAAGCAATGTTCTTTTAGATGGCGAATTGAATCCAAAAATTTCTGACTTTGGAATGGCAAGAATTTTTGGTGGAGATCAAACTGAAGAAAAGACCAAAAGGGTAGTTGGAACATAGTAAGTATAAAAACAAAATGACTTAACATACCAAACTTTTTTCATCCTATAACTGCTAAAGTCATTCTATGTTCTGAAATTGTTGCAGTGGATACATGCCTCCGGAGTACGCAATGGATGGACATTTCTCTTTCAAATCTGATGTTTATAGCTTTGGAGTTTTACTTTTAGAGCTGTTGAGTGGCAAGAAAAACAAAGGATTTTTTCACCCTGATCACAAGTTGAATCTCCTAGGCCATGTGAGTGTTATAATGAATGCGCATGTATCTGAAATAATCAAAGATTTTGAGAATTATGCATTGACAGTGTAACAATCATCCAAATTGTAATAACAAATTGGCATGTTATAATATGGTTAAATGCATGAGTAACTTTAATTTTCATGAATTGATAATGTACCATGAAAATGTGTTAGGCATGGAAGCTTTGGAATGGAGGTAAAGCCATTGAGTTGATGGATCCATTACTTGAGGATCAAGTTCCTACCCTTGAATCCATTTTAAAGTGTATTCAAGTTGGTCTTTTATGTGTTCAACAACATCCAGAAGAAAGACCAACAATGTCATCAGTGGTATTAATGTTGGATGGTGAAAGTGTGTTGCTCCCAAAACCTAGAAGGCCAGGTTTGTATTCAGAGAGGTGTTTCTTAGAGACAGATTCATCATCACGTGGGATGCTCAATTCTGGTTCCAATGACATAACTGTAACCACTACTGTAGTAGAGGGTCGTTAATTAGGTACTTGCCTCTCCACTACTTGTGCTATAAAAAGCCTCTTATTTGATACAACAATAATATACATATTTTGTATTTGTTTATAAATATTATATTATTGTAGGCTCTGGATGATGAGAATGCAACTAAATGTTTTATGATTATTATATTAACAATATATTTTTATATTCAGGACAAAGCATTTGCATGACTATTTTGTTTCTATAAGAATATAGCAATATGTTAGGCATGTGATTTCTATTCTTTTACAATAAGAATTTGTTGGTTAAGTTTTGAGATATCTCTAATTCCAAGCTCAAGAAAAGTTTATATATTGTATTCACAGAAAATTTGAGTGCATTACAACATGCACACTCTATGTTTATTCTATGTGAAAGGGATTGAGAAACTTCTTTAGTCATAACAAGACAAATCTCTCTTGTCAAAAAATATAAAAACAAGACAAAAGTCTCATCGTCCAACAAAGAAAAAACGTTAGCTCTCCATTTTGATTTTATTCTTTTCTATTCCATTTTTTAAAACAAAACAAAACAATTTTATCCAAATCTCTAAATATAGGACTGTGTAAAACAAATTAAAAATGTTTCCCTATTACCCTGGAAAGATTCAGTTTCCAAATAAGAAATGTTACAATCAAACCACTTATGCAACTCAATGTGACAAAACTTACTCCAATTGTCTCGATGGATAAGGTATGGCCGAAAATTCCTCACAACTTCAATTTTTACGAAACATGTCTATAATGGTTTCCTATGCTCGAACAATACAAACATAAGCTATTGTTCGAATAGTTTTTGGATGGACACAATTATTTGGACAATTCATTTAGTCACACACAAAGAAAGTGACATTTTTTATTGTTTGTAGAGGGTAAATGACTAATTGTAAGGGTACATGATATAATTTTCCGGCCCCAACCCTCATCAGCCCAACCAATGCAGAAACGCGATTACTCGCTCACTACTACACTTGTTAGTAGACCTAGGTATAAAAACCAATGTACACGGACCAGCCTGTTTAACCTGCAAATCACTACCAAGGAGATCAACGGCGCATTCAAACTCAAAGATTAGGTTTAGATTGTTTTTTAGCTGAAATGACATCAACGGCGGTTGAACAGCTTCTTGTGGCTGAACAGCTTATTGAACACTTGAAGTGTCCAATTTCGCTTGAAATTATGTCCGATCCGGTTATCCTCTCGTCTGGTCAGACCTTTGACCGTTCTTCAATTCAACAATGGCTTGACCTAGGTCACCGAAAATGTCCAATCACCAAATTGCCTCTCCTCCATACTTACCTCATTCCCAATCACGCCATTTGTGCCATCATTTCCAATTTTGCCCCTCCTCCACCTAAGACTCTTCCCCGCCCTCCCCCTCTCCAAACCGAAGCCCAAACTCTAACCCTAACCCAAACCCTAGTCTCTGCCCTGACCTCTGATGAGGCTCCCACTAACTACAAACTCAACTCACTCAGCAAACTCATTTTTCTCTCCAAGCACGACCCCCTCTTCCGCCGCAACATCACCGACGCCACCGTTATACCAGTTGGCTTCTCATGCCTCGCTGATGAGACCCTCTGCCACAAAGCTCTCACCCTTCTCCTCAACATCAGCCTTGAAGATGAAAACAAGGTTGGCCTAATGGCAGAAGGCATCCTCGACCGTCTCATTCCCATTCTCTCCTCTGAAGTCTCCGACTGTAGCGCTGTGGCAGCAACCCTTATCACTAGTTTGGCTCTCTTGGAACTAAACAGGGCAACGATCGGGGCATACCCACATGCTATTGAATCTCTGGTTTCTCTCATTCGCGATGGTGTTGGTAGAGAGAAAAAAGAAGCAGCTACTGCACTCTACACTCTCTGTCGTTTTCCAAATAATCGAGTAACCGCTGTGGCATGTGGAGCTGTACCAGTTTTGCTTCGAAGGCTCGATGCAGGTCTCGAACGGTGTGTTGAGGTTATTGGGTTATTGGCTGAGCGCAAAGAAGCAATAGAAGAGATGGAAAAGTTTGGTGGGTGTGTTGAGGTTCTTGCTGGTGTTCTGAAGAATAGAACTAGAAGTAGAAGAGGGGTTGAGTTTGCTCTTTTGGCTTTGAAATATCTCTGTTGTAACAGTGAAGAAAGTGTTATGGAAGCTGTTCGTGCTGGGGTTTTCGAAAGTTGCATGGGGTTGATGCAACATGGTAGTGTCAGAGTTAGGGAAAATGCTTCTTATTTGATCCTGGTTCTGTGCCCAAGGAAGCAATGATTGAATGGATGACAGGGAATGTTTGTTTTCCTGTGTTGGAGGTTTGGTTGTTTATTTTTTAATAAAGACAAAGGTCAAATTGTTGTTGTCAGACTCATAGGGTTCTTTTTATTTTTATATTTGTACATTTGATATTGGATTCCATTGCATTGCTGCAGTTTCTTTTTACCTGTTATAAGGAGAGAACTTCGTATTTATAATCTGAAAGTTAGAATGTCATGCTTTGATTCTTGTTTTGAATGTTTGTCATGGATTCAAGGGATTTTGTTACAACGGGTTAAGACTTTTGGGGGAGTGTCGGAATGAAACAAATGACAAATCCGAAGATTCTATTTGAAAAACAATTAAATTGTTTTTTACATTTTTTTCTTCATATTTAGGGGGGTGTATTGGATTAGGATTTTAAAAGACAATTTTGCATGAAAAAGTCTAGCGGATTTTAAAAGATTATGTAAGACTTTTAAGATTTTAAGAGATTCTCAAGATTTGTAATTTGGATTCCAAGGGATTTATATCCTAAGATTTTATAAGATTTTAAAAGACTACTAGGATTTCAAAGGATTTATATCAACAAGCCAATTGTGTTTTTTCTAGATGCTTATGAGATGTTTTTTGATTTTTTTCCATCATTTTGTATTACACCATGATATTCATTTCTAACTTAGAACAAACTTTGAAGCCGTCTTACATATTAAATAGTTCTAGACACAGGCATCTTAAAAGAAATAGCTTATTTTACGAATAGCTGTCATGGGCCATGAGTTTGTTGGAAGTCCACAATGGAGAGGCAGAGGCAAAACAAACTCAGTTTGAAGTAGAACTAATAAATTGAACAAATAGCTTATTTTACGATAATGAAATTAACAAATTGCTAGTTTGTCGTATGTATGTATTCCGGTGATTGAAAGTTTTTTATACCCAGAACAATATCATTTTGTTCACCTGGAATAATGTTTTGTGCCCCTGGAAACTAATGAGAAAATGAATCTCCTTAGACAGTACAAACAAGAAAATTGTGAGAGTCTCGCAAAGTCTCATAGATTTTTGTGAGATTGTTGAATAAGCATTTTGTTCACATTTTTAACTAAAAAGTCTCACAAAATCAATTACATAAAAGAATCCATCAAAATCTATCAATTTTTGAATACCGAAGGACATTTGATAAGTTGTGAGAAATCCTAATTGAATACCGACGGATTTCGTTGCAATTAAAAAAAAGTCTTGATTGTCTTAATTGAATACCACAAGATTTATTTATATTTTATAAAAGTCTTGGTTGAATACCACAAGACTTTTTTATAATAAAAAAGTCTTTTAAAATCCCTTAAATCTCAATCCAAATACACCCCCTTAGATCTAAATTGAATCATCAAATTTGATCTTGGTTCAAATTGAATCAATCAAATTTGATCTATATTGATTTGGTTATCGCCTTCTCGTTATTTATAATTGATCACTCACAATTTTTAACAACCATCATATTTAACCAATACTGCTCTCATGATCCCTTGACTAAATATTAGGCAACGATTCACTCTTTTATCAAACAAATATATTCATATTTTAGTCCTTTTAAGTTTTTTAATATTAACACAGATATCCTTTTTCAGACAATTTATCACATCTTTGTTAAAAAAATCAGGAATGGAATCTTCATCTTCTTTAAAGAAACCTAAAAAATTTATGAGACCTAGAACTCAAATATTCAAATAAACTCAAATCTTCATATACTTCAAGAACAACAACAACATTAGAAATCAAGCTGCTTCCTTGCGTGCTTTTTATGGTGAGGAACTCGAATCTGCCAATTATCTTGTTGTGACATATGGAGTGCCATCGACGGTGGGGTATAGAATTTTTAGGTGGTTAGGTTGAGAGTGGTTCTTCCAAGGGACATGGTAGATATTTTTTTTAGGGGTGTTGTTTGTTTCCTTGGAGAGAGAGAGAGAGAGAGAGAGAGAGAGAGAGAGAGAGAGAGAGAGAGAGAGAGAGTTTTAGGCATGGTTGTGAGGTCCATTTGGTAGTCTTGCAATGATTTGATCTTCTCTGTTAGGCCATTAGATGCAGAGCAACTGTTTGATAAAATATAGTTGACCACTTGGTATTCGTTTTTTGGGAGGCACAATGGTCATCAATGTTCCCATTATGATGGGTGTGTAGTGGAACCAACTATCTGATGGGACCACTAGTCGGTTGAGGTGGGGCCGCAAATGGGTGCTTTTGGGAGGGTCATAATTTTGTTTCTTGGTCTTTATGTCTCTTCTTTTGGGGTAGTATGCCTGATTTTGAAACAGTTAGAAAGTTGATTTTGAATGTCATAAGGAAATGAAAGTGATTAGAGTTAGGGTTTTCAACATTAGGGGTTAGTATGATTTGGATCTTCAAAAGTGAGTAAAGTGAAAAATATCGATAAAAGAAAGCTTGATTTTGAATGACAGGTTCGATTGTGATTAGAGTTAGGGTTTTCAATAACTCTCAGACCTTTGATGAGTCTAGTGGTGTTGGCTTGTTTTCAATAACTCCCAAGAAAATCTACATACCCCCATTTGGGTTGGCCTGATGGTGTTGGTTTGAGATCGTGGATTGTGTTTTTCTCAAGGTCTCGGATTCGATTCTCCCTATACCAATTTGGGTGGACTAGTTTGACTTTTTCAAAAAATAATTGTTCATTTTAATGCGTAAAATATTATACATTTTATCAATTATGTTGTGATTAAATTTCTGATTTTGGCATTAAATTTCATTGGATTGTGCTGCATTTTTGTGTGTGGACGTTTTCATGTGTTCTGGTGCTTGCAATATAAAGTCCGTTTTTTCTACTCTCTTTTTTAGTAAAAAAAAATTAGAAAAAAAGGACTTATTTATAGAGTATGGGGATTAGTTGTTGTCGTTGTTGTTAGAAAAGAAATTTATGGGCTTCTTTGAAGATGATGATTCTGGGTTCATAGGTGATATTTAAAAATGATAACGGCGTTAATATTTAAAAATGTAAACGATCAAATCAGGAATAATTTTTTCTCTCTAAAGGATTAAACCGTGATTTGAAATTAAGTTAAGAGATGGTTGGAGTAATTTTCCGTAGTCTTTGTTGTTGTTGTTGTTATTATTTTATTTGACACAATTAGTAGTGTTATCTTAAAATATATGTCGTGGTTATGTAATTTTAATCATTATATATTAGGTTTAAATATGTAATTTTAAAAAGATATTCTAAATTCTTGTCATTTCTTTTTAATTTATTTAAAACAGCGATATGACTCCTTAGAAAGTATTTGGAAATAAACTTTGACTTTTTCATGTTTAAGGATTCAAAGTCGTCTTTTAAAGTTTGGAGATGTACCTTCTTTACTTTGTCTTCTCCTTTGTAAGAGGTTTGAAAGCTTCTCTCATGCCTCCTAAACGGGTGTTGCATTTGAAGTTTTCTCAAACTAATCTTCATCCCATGCTAGTTAGATGAGGAGTAAAGGTTTTTTGTCTCTCTTTCTTGAATCCCTCGAAACATCTCTTGATTAAGTTAAGGAATCCTCCTTTTGTGACTCCTTATAGTCTTTCTGAACAACCTCCTAAACATCATGTGCTTTGAGAAGAGCCTTCATTTTGATACATCAATTATCATAGGTACTCCTTTTGATATGTGGAACTGGAAAGGATGTTGTTTCATTGCTTTCCATGACTATGGAAGGATTCTTCTCATAGGCTAAGCTCTTATGCCACTTTGTTGAAAAATGAGAAGGTTATGTTGAGCTTTTTTAGAGGAATTAAGGATGAGATAATATTTGATAGAATGACCATATCTATTTCTTGAGATGATACCTTAGATTCTTTTTTACCCGCTTCTACTTGCTTTTTACTATCTTGGTTACAAATGATATACTATCCCTTTTTTTTATAGATTCTAAGAAAGAGTTATAGACACATCATAATATTCTTCACATTTCTCCCTATTATATACATTTAACACTATTTCTTTATACTACCAAACATCAATCTAGTTCTATTCCTCTGGAGCTTTTTTTTTTTACTACACCACTTATTAACTAATTGAGCTTAACACTTGATTAGTCTAATAAACCCAATCAACCATCATTTCCGGTCAAACTTGGATTAATCAAAACATTAGTATAACAAAATAGTTTGAGAAAAACCACTCGATGAACACATAAATAAATTATTGCATAATTACTTGGTTGAAACGTTTACATTTGTTTATATGGTAAATAAGAACTCACTAGTTTTTACTATGAAAAATATTGGCCTGTTTGTTACGGATTAAAATAAAAGTGATTTTGACATAAAATAATTTAGAGATTTTATGAAAAATCATAATTTATTTTGTGTTTATTTACAGTAATAAAAATAACTTTTTTAAAACAAATAATTTAGTTTGTTTGGATACAACTATATAAAAGGAATTTTGTTACAAAATTAGTTCAATTTTTAAAACCATATTTTCTCCCTCCTTTAAAAAAATATTTTTTGAGAACCTGCTCTTAACAATTTCTCATTTGAAGTTGTTTTTAGATTCTGATTTTTTTTAAAAACTGTAACAAACGGATGCAAAACTCTTAAAATTGATTATTTGTTTGTCCTCGTGAACTTAGCTCAGTTGATATGGACAATGCATAATGTATGCAAGGCCCGGGGTTCAAACCCCAGTCATCACTAAAAGTGATTTTTTCCTTAAAAAAGCTATAACAAACGGGCTCATAATCCTTATTTTTACTTGAAATTTCTTGGCGCAATTCTATCAATCTTTCAAAAAAAATAATTGGGTACATTTATTATATGGTTAAATAAGTTTTTCGTCCTTATAAATATAGCGAATTTTGATTTTAGTCCCTAAAAAATTAAACTGAATGTTTTCATCCTCACAAATTTTTTTATTTTGTTTTTCGTCCTTAATGGCCATTTTATGTTCATATAAATGGCAAAATTATAACTCTTTTATGTTCAGATTGTATCCATGTTATGTCCGTTTATTATATTCGACATTTATATATTCATATTATGTTCAAAAAATGTCAAAAATACTTCAAAATTATATCTATTAAGGATGAAAAACAAAATAAAAAAATTTGTGAGGATAAAAACATTCAGTTTAATTTTATAGGGACTAAAATCAAAATTCATTATATTTATAGGGACGAAAAACCTATTTAACCCTTTATTATATTATAATTAAGGTCGTTCATATAAATTTGGAGACCCGACTCTTAAAGTAAAGATAGACCCTTAAATAAATAAAAAATACAATTTTTTAAAAGAGCAAAAAGAAAATAATATGTTTGTTTCATTTTATTTTGAGAGAATAATTACAATGTTTGTTGTTAGAGCTTTGTTATTTTATTCGATCAATATGGACCAAAAGTTACAAGTGCTCTAAAAAAATAAAAAATAAAGAAAAAGAACAAAAATAATGGGTCTTGGTCTAAATTGAGTCATTTGGTCAACGTGAACATAGCTCAGTTAGTAAGGACAATTCATAATATATGCAAGGTCCAGGGTTCGAACCCCAGACACCAAAAAAAAAATTGAGCAATTTGGTACAAAGTTCTTGAACAAAACATGACAATTTTTCACCTCATTCATACTTCTATCTATACCAAAAAAATAAAAATAAAAATAAAAAAATGATGTTATTGAATTTAAATATCTTCAACCCTTTCATGGACTATCATTACTTCAACACAATTTTAAGCCCCATATAAATGTTTGAGAGTTCTCTAGAGAGTGTAAAAGTGTGTCGAAACAAAGATTTTTTTTGTTTTGTTTGTGAAACACTAGTTTGACATGTATTACAGATGTTGGACACTGACGTGTATCGGACATTAAAGAGGGAGTATAAATCAACCGAAGTTGTTTGCTTATAATTAGTAATAGAGGGAGTATAAATCAACCGAAGTTGTAGCATAACCACAAAGATTTATATAAGGGGAAATGAAATGGGACCTAATAACTCATTACTTTTGGTGAACTTCTCGATGTCCCACTTTGAACCCATGATACCAACTATACCAATAGAGCTTTTCCCCCACGGTGGGCACCAATTGTTGTGAATTCGGACAAAATCACACCAATGAATAACAAAGATGAGTGGAGCAAAGGAAGTGGTAATCATTAGATAAAGTGTCTCCAAACAACAACAACAAAAACAGACCTAAATCTAAGTGTAGAGCAACACCACAAGCATAATCAAAGCAATAAAGATAAGCAATGAAAGAAAGGAACAAACACACCAAGATGGTAACCCAGCTTGGTCCAATATGACCTACTCTGGGTGAGAGAGCAGCCCTCCAATCAACTAAGATGAAAGTGATACAAATGAGTTAAAAGAGATTAGCTTAAAAGCTCACAAAAGAACAAGACCTAATTTCTACCAATTTTCATGTCACCCACACTCTCAATGAATCCTAAGAGAAAACACAAAAGGAAGCTTTTTGATCCTTCCAATGGTGAAATCTCACTACCCAAGGTGTTTACAACGTTTCCCAACCCAAGAGAACCTCACTACAAAGACACTCAACCCTAAAGTTACCTCCTTTGCAAAATCGTGACACGATTGGTGCATACGACCCAAGGTACGACCAACCTTATCCTGAAAACGTTCCCAACAAGCCGAAAATCGTGTCACGTTTTCCCAAAACCGTGACACGATTGAGCACCCAAAAAACATGCTCTCGGCACTACTAAAATTGTGACACGTTGATGAAATCGTGTCACGATTTCTCTGTTTCTTCAAATCACAAATTGAAGTCAAATATAACATTCTCCACCTTGACTTCTAATTTAGTGATGATGTCAGTTTAACCATCAACCACCATGATGCTCTCTCCAAAAGGGAATTACTCTTCAACAAACTTGATCAAGTCCAAGCAATGCTTGAACCTTGATCTAGGCAATGACTTGGTAAACACATCCACCAGATTCTCTTCTGATGCCACTTTTTCCACCACAATCTCTTTTGATTCAATCATGTTGTTGTAGCAACAAAAGTAAGTATTTTAGTTATCGTCTCCATAGGGACTGGTGCGATATTCTAAGCCGTTCAACAATCTATATTGTTCTGAGCTAGGGTTGTCGGGTATTTTTTTGTTTCATACACTATCAAACTAAGAATTTATAAATGGGAGGAGAGTTAACAGGGAAATAAGTATGTTGGGATTAAACTTCATCAACCTACTCGTACGTATTCTCGAATTTGGGTTGCGGATTCTAATTATCACTCAATATTATCACATATTGCTCAACAACATCATTCGTGTTCAAATGATATCGTGATTTCTATTGGGTCGTTTAATTGTCGATGTCTCGCACGATTAAACGATCCAATAGTCGATTGTATCGTTGTATCGTCGATGTCTCGCACTATACAATGATACAAAAGCTTTAAGTTTCAATATTCAAAATGATTACCAACCTAAGTTCCATGTCTAGAACAAAAGTATTGATAG
>Ga0228710_1000810_pt1 | contig 43441 bp, 38 predicted proteins | sample MedpolnodulmetaG_FD_177995 | JGI IMG/M metagenome (GOLD analysis project Ga0228710, IMG submission 177995) | Root nodule microbial communities from Medicago polymorpha collected in Santa Monica, California, United States - pink nodules | ecosystem: Host-associated > Plants > Roots > Nodule... | reverse complement strand
AAAAAAAAATTAACAAAATTAAAAAAAAAAAAAAAAAACTTGGTAATATTGTCAAAAACAATTAAATCAGTTTTGATGAACCAATAAGCATAGGTTATTTCATATTTGAGTTTGAACCTGCGCTAAATAAATTTGCTCAGGAACATCTTCAAATGACAAACAATCATGTTGTGAGGTATCCGTTTGCGAGGCAACACAATGATCATTATCCAGATGTTGTTGTTGCTGAGTTTGCATATGCATTCGTTTCTTACACAAATCAAGAAAGGAAGAAAATGGTAAAGGAACCTGCAATGCAAGGAAATGCAAAAACAAAAAGATTAACTTAACATCACCACATAATCTCATATCTCATATACTACTACAAGCTCTCAAGTATAGCTTATGACAATAACTTATAGCATATATCAAGACAATTAGACTTAATTTTATCCTTTGCTATAGAAATAGATTATACATAAATGCCTATTTGGATTAGCTTATTTGAGCTTATATACTAACATAAGTACTAGTGACAATTTGACTTTATTTTATCATGTGTTACCAAAATAGCTTATTCTTAAGCGCTAATGATATAAGCTGCTTAATTAAGTTGTTTATGGAAAATGTTGATAAAAGCATATAGAGTGTTAATTAATTACCCTTTGATGACTACCAAGATCACCGTAAAAAACAGGTGCAGATGAAGATATCATAGCCTCGACCACAGAAGATCCTACCCGCTCCTGCAAGTAGTTGAGTCCATCGTTGCGTGGGTTCCATAGAGAAAAAGCTGTCCAATTCTTGGTGCAACCGCATAGAACCTTTTAGGTTAGAAAATTCAAATATTAGTAATTAATTAGTGATGCAAATCAAATAGTAATTGAGAGAAGAGTGTTGTTTGTTTGATTACAGCGGGAACGTTTTGAGCTTCGATGAGAGACTCGAAATCATTAGATGTAAGAACTTCTTCATATCTTCGGATTTTAATGCAATCTTCCATTTCTTCTAACAACTTTCAAGGAATCAAGTTTCAGTTTCAGATAGTTTTTCAAGAAGAGGAAGGAAATCAGTGCGCAACACTTCTAGTTCTAGTTACAGAGGGATTACTATTTGCACCGCACTTTTTACTGTTACATTTCCTCTCTCTTTTTCTTACTACTATCTTTTCTTTTTTTTTTTAAGAAAAATGCTAGCAACACACACTTTTCAACACACTCTCTTTGATTGGTTAGAATTCACATGGAACCCACCAAAATTATATAGGACCCACATGATTTGGTGGGACCCATATGAATTTTAACCAATCAAAGAGAGTGTGTGTTAGAATGTGTTTTGCCAGCATTCCTCTTTTTCTAAATACCCTTGTTCTACGTTTCCAACTCAATTTTTGCTTACCAAAAGTTTAGATGGTGAAACACACTTAAATATTTTACTTGACCAAAATCCAAAGCTTAGCAAAAGTTTTCAAATTCATTGAAGTCATCTATGTACCGCGAGAGCAAAACTCAAGGGCAGACTTGCTAAGTCTGGCCAAGCTCGCCAGTACAAAGAAGTCGGGTAACAACAAAATTGTGATTCAAGAGATAATTACGTCGCCCAACATGGAAATCATTGAGGTAAATTCTATTACAAAAGAAAAGGAGGGCTGGATGACCCCCATTTTGAAATTTCTAACGGGGTCTTTCTCTCCAAAGAACGATGAAGAGGAGCAGCTGATTCGAAGTATTTTACTCATTGATCAACGGTCATGAACAGTAAAAATTAACAGGTAATAAGTAATAATAATGGTAATAGTAACGATAACAATAACAATAACTGACACTTTAAAAAATTCATTCATAATTTTCACATCATTCTCATAATATTTATCAATACTTTCAAAATGACTAAATGTTTTCTTATGTGCATCACTCTACATGTGATTCTTTTGTTCCTTATTAGTATTATCATTATTGAAAAATTAGGAATAGGTTACGTAGGAATAATTATATTTAGTGTTTTCACATTATTAGGCTTAGCTTTGACTATTACCATATGTTCTGATAGAGACCGAGATTAAACCATGGTTGTGATTTTTGTAATTGTTGTTATTGAATAAGATGATATTTTAATGTTTGGTATTCGTGACAAAGTTTTTTGTGTCGAAGTGCGATGCTGATTTGATTTTTCTGATTCGTGTTGTGATGAAAGACCTTGCAGGATAGCGGATGGAATTTTGTTGGTTGTCATGATAGTGGTCTTGAAGTTACGTCTGATAGAGATTATAATTGACTGTTGAAGTTAGACTGGGAAGATGATCTAGAATTATATGTTGTTTAACACCTTAATCCATTGTAATTTCCATGTTTATATTGTAATATTTATGTTATGTCATCTAATATAAATCCTGATTTTGTTGTCACTGTGATATAATAGATTGAAAATCGGTTATAATTATTCGTTCGTTTGATTCAGATTACATTATTCAATAAATGATATCTAAATATGTGCGTCGGCACGGGTCACACACTAGTTCTTTCTCAAAGCAACAAATTTGAGATTCTATTTTTTGAAACTTAAAGAATCATTGGTGCATTTTAAATAGTTTCTTTTTTGTTTTTTGTCACCCGAAAAAATTCTCTTAAATCTTTACTTACTATATATAATCATTGGTATATAGAAAATTACACATAAATAGAAGACAAACGGACAAAAAATATTGGGCCAAAAAATACAACTGAATAAACGTGAGAAAATACAACTCAATAAACTTGAGAAAATTGTTATTTTCACATCAATTGTTTTCTAGAAATACATGAAAATGATAAAAAAACCCTAGCGGTAGTTAATTACTGCTGACTTATAAACTACATCGGTAGTTAACTACTGATGTAGTTAACCCTAACGGTAGTTAACTACATCAGTAGTTAACTACCGCTGGGTAGTTAACTACTGCTGACTTATAAACATAAATCCAGCGATAGTTAACTATCGCTGCGTTTTTTTGGTCATTTGCATGTGTTTATAGAAAACTATTGGGAAATTATACCCTATACCCATACACTTCATCCTTCACCCCAACAAATCATGAAAAATGCCAATTTTACCCTCTTTTTAATTTTGACTTCACCTCAACAAAATGATTTCACGTGCATACATTTTTTTAGAAACTGAAGAATTCATTCAACATCACAAAACTTCATTGCTTTGCGTTTGGAAGGATTCAATTCCCACCTTAGATTGTTTCTTTCAATGATTTTGATTCCATTCTTACCATTTACGTTTATGATCAAATTGGGAAAATTGAGATGTATTAGGTTAATAAAGCAAAGCCATGATATGTTGTCTTGTAGTACCAAAGACGAGAGAACAGGAGAAGAAATTTTGAGACGTATTATCACAATTCTTTTAACATTAAATAGCCAAAACTTTAATTTTTGAAAAACAATAGAAGAAATTTGTAACAAAAAAATAAAATAAAAACAAGAGTGGTAATCACAATTCAATTGATTGTTCTTCCATCGACAACAATTCAAAGACTCTCATCACTTGATCTTAATTTCTTGAGACAAAAATTAGGGATTGCTTTTTCTTAATATGGATGGGGATCTTGGTGGTGATTCATGGTAAAAGGAGAAGGGTGTGTGATCCATGCTAAAATTTGATACTTTATGATGAACCTTCAAAATTTGATTTGGATTTTGTGTTTTGGTTAATTATAATTCTGGTATTATGTTCATCAAGAGAGGAGACAATTCTGGAAAAGTTGAGTGAGGGGTGAGATGAGTGTGATTTTAGAAAGGGTAAAATTGGCATTTTCATTAATTTGTAGGGGTAGGAGTATAATTGTTGGGGTATGGGGTATAATTTCCAAACTATTGTTGTGAAAACAACAACTCTCTAAACGTGATATCATGATACAACCCAAGATTTGAGGTTCGTCTATATTATAAGAGATTGCTCTATAAACCCTTTAAATTACTCTATGTTCTATAAAGGAAGAACATTTCATTTTGCAAGAGAGAAAAAATCTTGTGATTTCAAATTCGGCGCCATAACTCTAACAACTTGCTAATAAAATACGGCAAAAATCCAAACCTACTAAAATTGGGAATGTACCGTAAAAAATCGATTAAGCGCTATGTGAAACAAATTCCAGTAAATTCCAGTAAAACATTGGGGCTTCCTTTCAAAAAGAAAAAAGATTCAAAACCATGGAAAAAAGAGAAAAACGCAACTCAACCGCCAACGCCATAGATGAGCCTCAACTGCAACGTCAAAAAGTTCCCTCCAAACCAGTTGAAATCACTGGCGAGTGGCGATTACTTCGCAGACATCTCCAATGACCACTCCCTACCTGCGCCTCCATCGCCGCCTAAGACGATCATGATTGCCCCGTTTACCAACACCTTGTCAAACGGGGTTTTTATTTGAAGAGAGACAATGTTGCTGATTGTCTTTGTCGATTAGGGGTTTCTATAAATGACTTGGATGTCCCTGGAAAAGCGGAAATCTGTTTCCGGAAGTTTCTGTTTTCCGATCTCCATTCTTGTGGTAGTCGTATACTTCCTACTCCTACTGAACTATAAAGCTCAAAACTACTCTCCCTGGTACCTATGTATTGCAGGTTAGGTTTCAATTTCCATATCTATTTCTTTTCTATCATTCATTTGCGGAACCTGAACAATTCATACCCAAATGCTGCATTGAATTGGTAGGTCGATGGATTTATCAATATCTTAGACCCCTCCAATCAACAAGTGATACCTCCTCCAGGGATTGATAGGATCCTCAAGTTCAAATTGACCGATGGTGTTCAAACAGTCAATGCACTAGAGTACTTCACTCTTGAAGCCCTTCAAGTTTGTGAGCCTCGTGGATTAAAGGTTTCATACTAAAGCTAAGCTATACTAGATTGCTTGGAGTCTAAGCTATCTTCTTTACTATTATCATGTAATACATACATACATACATACATACATATATATATATATATATATATATATATTGCTTTTATTTGCTTCTATTCTCTCCGTTTAAGGGATCTTTTCGTACGTACTTGTTGTAGATCAAAATCTCTAATGTAGAAGTGAGCCGTGGAATGTTGTCGCTGGTTCCTGGAAAGATTAGAATATTGGGGGGAGGATTAGTTGAGCCTGTGGATGAAGCTCCAAAGTGGGTGGCTGATGATCCCAGTCACAGTGACTCGATGTTGCCCAGCATTGATACTATCCTTGCAAGCTACCAAGGTAATAAGTCCTTTATGTTCTTTCTAGATTAGATTACATAAATACGTGTGGGAGAAAGGCAATATAAGGAAAACAAATTTTGTCATACAAGAGCTTCTAATATTGAATGAGTTAGATTGAAGTTTTTTATCATATTTTCTTAACATTAATTAATTTATGTAAAGTTGCAAAATAATTTGGCCATACCCAAAAATTAAATCAAATAAGTTAAAGCACTACTGTTAATTATAGGCTTAATAGCAGTTTTCGCCCCCTAACTTTCACGAAGTTGCGATTTTGGCCCCTAAGAAAAAAAATTACAAAACCGCCCCCTAAGTTTTGCAACTGTAGCAGTTTTGGCTCCCCAAGGCAAAAATAAAATAAAATAAATAACATGTGGCACCTCACTTAGGGTGCCACGTCAGCGTAGACCGAGTCAAAATTGGCCTTGGGGGCCAAAACTGCCACAGGTGCAAAACTTAGGGGGCGGTTTTGTAGTTTTTTTTTCTTAAGGGGTCAAAATCGCAACTTTGGGAAAGTTAGGGGGCTAAAACTGCTATTAAGCCTTAATTATATTATGAAAAAATGACTGTGTTGAGCTTGCTTGTTAGCTGATGAATTTAGTTGTGAGTTGTGACCTAGGTTATGAACTGGTTTGTCTCATCACCAATTCCAAGTGAAGGTCATCATGGTTGGTAATGCTTTCCATGTTATCGTTGAATTCAAAATACAAGTAACTTATGAAGTTTGGCTATTAGCTATTTAGTATGTCATGTTATCCATGTAAAATGATTCTTCTATGTAATACTAATTACCATAACATAATAAGGATGTTTTGTGGTATTTCACATTTAAATATATCCTTTTCTTTTTTTTTTACTTCTCTGCAGTGCTACCGGTAAAAGAAATTGAATCAATAATTCATGTTTTGCAGGTAAACTCGATGGTCTCATGACAGAAAGCCTCCACAAAACTATTGTTTTTTTTAGTGAAAAACTCAACTCAACTGCCAACGCCGTAGATAAGCCTCAGCCGCAACCTCAAAAAGTTCCCTCGAAACCAGTCGAAATCTCTGGTGAAAACAAAACAAGTGAACTGGTTGTTTGTTTTGGTGAAATGTTAATAGATTTCGTGTCAACAGCGGGTGCAGTGTCTTTTGCCGAAGCGCCTGCTTACAAGGAAGCTCTTGGTGGTGCTACTGCAAACGTCGCAGTTGGCATCTCTAAGTTGGGGGGTTCATCTGCATTTATAAGCAAGGTTGGAGCAGATGAATTTGGGTATACGTTGGCTGATATTTTAAAGGAAAATAATGTTGATACATCTGGCATGTGGTTTGATTCTAATGCCAAAACCGCATTGGCTTTTGTTACACTTAGAGCTGATGGCGAGCGCGAGTTCTTGTTTTTCCGAAATCCAAGTGCTGATATGTTTCTGGATAAGTCAGAGCTTGATCATAACCTCATCAAGAAGGTGTCTTAAATTTTCATCTTTGTTTATAAAATGTGGCCATAAGACCTATTGTTTAAGTCTGTAACTCTGTATAATTTTAATTTAATACTGATTGCAGGCTAAAATATTCCATTATGGTTCCATCGGTTTGATTGATGAGCCATACAGGTCGGCTTATCTTGCTGCCTTGAGAATTGCCAAAGACTCTGATTGCATTCTCTCGTATGATCCGAAATTGAGATTGGCATTATGGCCATCAGCCGAGGCTGCTCGAAATGGTATAATGAGCATATGGGATCTAGCCGATGTCATAAAGGTAAATTTTATTTGTCTAGTTTTTTACTTTTATACAATACACTTTATAAATGCCATTGCACGTTATTCTTTTTTCTTTCTCTGAGTCTGTTTGAATTGTTATTTTCTTATGTATTGCAGATCAATGAGGATGAGATTACTTTTTTGACTGGTGGTGGTGATCCTTATGATGATGATGTTGTATTAAACAAGCTTTTTCATCCTAATCTCAAGCTTCTAATTGTTACCAGTGGGTCGGAGGGTTGTAGATATTACACCAAGGTAAGCTTGCCAAAGTCATTTAACTGTCTGAATAGGTTTTATAATCCCTCATTTCATTATTTTCTTTGCTCTTTATTCGGATGAGTGGACTGACATGTTGGCTGTGGCTTGTCGAATGTAAATTAACAAATTCGACACTCAAATGACGAATAGCAGGCTGTAAAACTTGAGCAAGGTTTGCTTCGAGGTTCAATTTTTCACAGTACTATCTTGTCATGTGAGAGGGGTAACCTTGGTGCAACTGGTAAAGTTGTTGTCATGTGGCTGAAAGGTCACGGGTTCAAGTCCTGGAAACAGCCTATTGTGTAAAAAACAGGGTAAGGTTGCGTACAATACACCAAAAATGGTGGGACCCCTTCCCGGACCCTGCATATGCGGAGCTTTAGTGCACCGGGTTGCCCTTTTTTACTATCTTGTCATGTAAGTGACCAGCATTGAGCTAAAAGAGATTACTAAATTTTTGTGCAGGATTTTAAGGGAAAAGTTAGAGGTGTCAATGTTAAACCTGTTGACACAACTGGTGCTGGTGATGCATTTGTTAGTGGGTTTCTCTACAACATAGCTTCTGACCCAAGTATTTTCGAGGTAATTCTGATATCTTTACACATTCTAGCTGTTGATTTAGAAAAAAGTTGTGAGTGTGTGGAGTTGATGAAGTTATTTTGTGTGGCAGGATGAGGAACGTCTCCAAAAAGCGTTATATTTCGCCAATGTATGTGGTGCAATCACAGTGACGGAGAGAGGGGCAATTTCTGCATTACCTACAAAAGATGCTGTCCTGCAATTTGATGCAATATAGGAAAATCAGCTGTTATAAAATGTAATATCTGTTGACACAGAGTGATTAACCTTCTGACTTAGTTTTGATAGCACTAATTTGTGAAGTCCTATACTGCAACAATCAGGTTAGAACATATCAATATGTTGAGTTGGATTTCCCTTTTGATTATGCCAGCTGTCACGCATATGTTTTGATCTCGTTGTTTCGAACTCATAAGTATTGTGTTATCTTCTTCCATTTTAACTCGCCCTTATGGTAATATTTGATTGATGAAACGAGGGTTGTTCACAGAATGTAACAGGAAATTAGGAGCTTATTTTAAACAGTAGTTTTATTTAATGTCAATTTACTATTTTACCCCTAACGGTTGTTCCCTGATAGTCAAGTGGGTAATGAACAACAAAGAGCGGATTCACACAAGAACATTGTAACTGCTCTTGTAGCAGCCAACACTATACTTGGTGCAGCCATTTTGTGTTTGTTAAGCTTCAAGATATCTTACACTATGTTATTTCAAGAGTTCCACATGATTAATGTTAATGGCAATTCCTTTGAGTTTTCTCTTGTTGGTTGCATAAGCAGGGAACTGTTGAAGACCATAAGAAGAATCAATGTCAAATTTGTTGGATGTGGCAAAGGCTCAGTTTTCTCCCAGTACCATTTTTCAAGCAAATTGCACCCATTGTTATTTTACATAGAGAATTATACAAGGGAATTGAATCAAAAGGTATTATTAGTAATCTAATATTGACAACAAATGTGTTTATGGATTTTAGTGAACAATTTCTCTGTGTTACTATTATTGTCTTTGGCCTAGATACATATCATTGGAAACAAGGATGGCTTGGAAAACAATACCAATTAATTTGGAATCTGAGGTGATGGTAATTGCCTTGAATTATTGTGATTTAATTATGAGAGTTCAGTGGCTAAACACTTTAGGTTCGGTCCTGCAAGATCTCTCGAAGCTACAGATGGCACTTTCAATCAATAGCAAGTTATTGGGGTTGAGAGGGGATAAAACTGTAGTCATTAGTTTGTTCAGCATGTTACGTTTATGCTCGTTACAGTTTTTGCATTTTGGAAAATGTGCTCATTTTGTGGTTTGTGAGTTAGAGAACATTCTACACGTCAACGCTAATCAAGGATCTGTTCTCACCAACAAAGTCACCGTTAAAATGGAAGCTTTTATAATGGATGGTAACACTGTGAAATGCGGTACTGTTTCTGGTCTTACCACACTTTTGTTAATAATGTTTCTTTGGCTCGATTGGTTATGGATAATACTCCTCACATTTACTTGGCATTTGACGGGTTTAAGGAATTTGAAAGACAGCAAGGTGTTGAGACTGTAGATTCAAGTCATTTCATTACTCCAGACAATATTGAAAGACTAACTTGGACAAAAGACGCAAATAGGGTCCATGTTGATTATACACAACCAATCCAAAACAACACCACGATCGAAACACAAACACCATTTACTAATGGTGATCATCGAGTTGGAACTGTTGGATGCGGCTACATCAATTGGTGGTTTAATGAATAAATGGGTTGGTCACATTGGCGACACGCCACTCATAGGTGCTGGAAGAAATGCCAAGGAATTGGTGCAGTTGTGCAACAGGAAAAGGCAAAGCAATAATACGCGTGACAGTAGCAAGAGGTCAGGCTGCAATGGTGGAATTCAAAGGCTTTTTTCTAAAGGAAACTGCTGATTGTGTTGTACATGAGCGCATACCAAAAGGCATTGTTAGTTTGGTTGCTGTGTGGAAACCATGTGTAGTGCTGCTTTATGATATTTACCACTCATTATCTACAGGATATTTGCTCATCTGTCAACACATGAAGCTGGTGGTTATGCTACATAGGAAAATGATCAGCTGGGAAAGTGTCTTTGCTCTTGATGTTCTAATCAAATGGAAAGCATTGCCTATTAAGCATGACACTTGCCATTATTCATCCTTGAGGACAAGGATGTTTGAAGGGAAGGGTATTGCAACAGAAGATAAGTAGTTTATTAGCTTACTTTAAAATAGTAGTTTTATTTTATATTAGTTTACTATTTTTTCCCTAATGGTTGCATTTAAGCTTGCCTTTGTGGCTCATATGAAAGCACTCGATATTTCAATAAAACTTATCTTCTCCTTCTCTTTGAAAACTCTCTCATATATTTCTCAATTTACTCTTCATCATCGGATCTCATTCAATTAGTGAGTTCCCTGAGTTTGAGTATGAATTTTATCAGTTCGTCCCTAAAATCCATTTATTTGTTACACAAAATTTAGATAGAGTTAATTGAGTTGTGAAAAACTAATTTCATGTGTAAATCGGTGAATGTAAAGTGAATAACAATTGCGTGATGGAATTCAACGTATAATTACCCATATAATTGAACATCGGCTTAGGAAGATAAATGTCAATATGAGAAATTGGCTCATCATGACTTTTATTTATATTTTAAGATAATTATTTTTGTAATTTAATATCACTTGCTATCAAATTCATTCATAGAATTGTAACAAGAAAAAAAATTATTCATTCTTAGAATTTCAATTTTATCAACCACATATTCTTCTCACCAGTGGCGGAGCTAGGAATTTTATTGAGTCTGGGCAAAATTTTGATCGCAAATTCACATGCAACATAATATATAAATAGTCATAAATCGAAATAAAAGAGGCTCGTCATTTTGTCGATAAAAATACAATTTGAAATAAGAGAGATGAAACATAACTTTATGAATTAATTTTAGTGGTAATTTTATGAATTATTCATCTTTAGAATTTATAGTAGAATAGAAAATATATAAAAATAAAAACAATGATAAGTTTTAGTGACAGCCAAACCGTAGGTAGAGGTCCATAATGTATTTTAAAATGGTCTCCTTGGAATTATCTACGTTTTTTCCATAGGTAAATGTGGAAAACATGTGGTGACAGCCATTTGGCAATGACAGACAGATTTAGCTACGGAAATTTTCCCTATAGTGACGGATTTTGGCTATCACTATAAGTCAAATTTCTTGCAAATTTCTTGTAGCGATACAAAGAAAGTATCGGTTGAGCCCGGGCGTGTGCCCAGGCTAGTTGGGCCTTAAAAACACCCCTGAGAACTTCTCACTAATGACATTTGATATTCCTTTCTACAAATTTCTACATGCATTTATTACTCTTTTTTCAAATATACCCTTATTAGTATTATGGTTAAAATGTTTAAATTGACTCTGTAATATATGCAAAGTCTAGAAAATGATCTTGCAAAAAAAAACATAGATTTTACCTCTGTAATTTGAGATTATTCTTATTTTTGACCTCTTATTTTTTTTCTATAGACATAAAGTCCAAATAGTGACATAGAATTTGAGTTTTTTTTAATGATTTTTTCATGCATGTTTAAGACGTTAAAATATGACATTTCAAATAAAATTAGGGAAATATTGTCCTAGAAATTGAATTTTGATTTTTTTTTTTTTGCAAACACTTTTATAAAAATACATGGAGAAGATCTACAATGTTTGTAGCATTCTAACTACACCTCAAATTAGATTGATTTTTCAATCAAAACGTGCAAAATTGCAATTTTATCCGAGTAAGCATATACTCATGGGTCAAATTTTGTTCCCTAATTTTGTAGGCATGGTTAGAACACCATAAGAACCTTCACCATTGAATGTTGGAGTAAGCCTATACTCTTAATGCTTCCATTTTTTCTGGCATACCCAAAGACCAAAATGCCCAACAATAGTTAAGTGTCACTGGCTCCAACAACAGTTAACAACTATTGCACTCTATCACATAAGCCAGACTACACTCATTGGCATAATCTCAACGTTTTTTTTTTGTTATTTTTCCGTACTATATTCATTGATACATTCATTCAATCATTCATTCATACAATCATCACTCATTCCTTCATAAAATCAAGGAATTATAGTCATTTTGGTTCCAAAAAAAAGCCATTTTGGTCCTGAATGTATAACAAGTAGTCACAATAGCCCCTCAATGTACCAAAATTTCAAAATAGTACATGATTGTGCATTATGTTAGTCAAAATAATCTCTTACATTAAAATGATTCGATGATATTGTCATATTAGTCCCTCAATATAATTACTTATTCTCATATCAGTACTTATAAGTACTTATTGTCATATCAGTTCTTATACAAAAAGAGGTAATGTCAGCATAATCAGGGATTATTTTGACGTCAAAGACTATTTGGACTAACTGAGCAGATAATCAGGGATTATTTTGACGTCGAGGACTATTTGGACTAACTGAGCGCATAATTAGTGATTATTTTGGAATTTCGATATATTGAGGGACTATTGTGGTTATTCGTTACATATTCAGGGACCAAAATGACTATTATCATTAAAATCAAACATAGATTATCTAAAAAGAAGTTTCTTCATACAAAAAATTGTTTAAGTGACGATTACATTAAAGCAGCTCAGTTACAACGACATCTAAAACAAATTCGTTATTTACAACCAAGGATCCAAAAACAACTAAACATAAAACTATTGCATCCTGACTTGTCGCATCCTTCTTGATATTTAATACGTAGTGGCTAGGATCATCACATCCCTAATCCTCGTCAAGACACCACGAAAGTCATCGATTGTCTCACCCTTAGCCAACTCCTGATTCGTCATGATTGAATGAGTAAATGAATGATCGAATGTATCAACGAGTGATGCAGGAAAAAATAACAAAAACATGTTGAGATTATGCCTATTAGTGCAGTTTGACTTCTGTGACAAAGCAGAACGATTGTTAACTGACGTAGGAGCCAACGACAGTTAATATTTTGGTCTTTTCGGGACGACCGAAAGAAAATGGAAGCCTAACGAGAAATTTTACCGCAAGCTTTTGTAATACAAGTTCCAAGTTATTGAGCTCCATGTTTAACTTAATTTAAAAAGGGTTACTATTTGCAGCACACTTTTTACTCTTACATTTCCTTTATCTTTTTCTTACTATATTTTCTCCGAACGACACTTGTTCTATGTTTCCAACTCAATTTTTTTCGAGAATGGATATATATATATTCTCAAAACAACAAATTTAAGATTCTATATTTTGAAACTTAATTTCTAAAACATGAGTATATGTTCATGGGGAAAGACTTGGGTGTCATAGTTTTTTGGTGTCATAGTTTTTTGGTGTCATTGGTGACATAGGTTCATTTTAACATAGTAACATCATGACACGTAGTTCAATTTCTCTAATTGTACATAATTATTACTGCATTTTAAATAGTTTCTTCTTTTATTTTTTGTCTGCAGAAAAAATTCTCTTAAATCTTCACTTACTATATATTCGACTAAAAACTACAACTCAATAAACTTGAGATCATGATTCAGCCTAAGATTTGATGTTTATCTGTATATGAGATTGCTCTATAGATCCTTCAATTTCACTCAAGAATCTTTTGATCAATCGAAATATATCTTCCGATGATACAAAACTATCAAAATGTAACTTCCAATCGATCTTTTTTTGCACAAAATTCATCGAAAACTATTTTTCGATCATCCTTTTTTCAAGGTTGAGCAACTTGGAGGCCATAGAGCAGTCTCCGTTTGTGTATGGTATATATTGAATTGTATCTAACGTGATGTGTTTATTGCCTAATATCAAATTTCAGTCAAACCCTAGTCGCATCAATATTTGTTGGGTTGTACTACTACTCATTTCTTAATGCCAATATCATATGTATCTCAACCACTTCTTTTGTTCTTTTCCACTTGAAATCCCAAACTTTTTCAAGTTGTGTAATTGCAACAACTTGTCCGTCTGAACATATATAACTAATTAATTTATATTTTCACATGTCCATTTCCTTGCTTACGAAGCTTACAATGTTTTTATCTTAATGGGACTATTATTATAGATATGGACAAGTTGATTCTAACTGTTTTATAAAAACATTGATCCATCAGTCAGTATAGATTATTCTGACTGTGTAAACCAAATTTTATGAACGAGTCCTGTAATGATCTCTACATTCTTAAAAGCAACCCTTATTTTGCTCAATTTCACCTATTTCGAGTGCCAAAACTAGAGCAAACATTAAACAAGATTGGTTCAAAAATGTGATGTGACTTGGTTATTACTACTTTCGTGCTTGTTTAGGACATTTACGGAGTCATGCACATTTTTTTTGAACTTGTTGCAGCCAAACATTACTATAAAAATTTAGAAACAGGATAATACAAAAATAGTGAAACACTTGCAGCCAATTTGCAAACACTAGTAATCACCAATTTGATTAGGTCAAAAACATGTCAAAGACTAGTCTCAAGACAAATCACCATCGTATGGGACAAGTTAACATCTTCAAAATCATACTTTAAAAAAAATTATTTGATTTCCCTCTAAAACAAGTGGACAGTTTATAATTTTACAAGGTGATAAAAATTTAAATTTAAACCTCAAATGCTTAATATTTTCATCCACCAAAATATATTATACAAAGCATTCCCTACAAAAAATGTTATGCAAAGCATTAAAAATTAACAAAAAATACAATATATCAAAAAGCCAAATCGTTTTTATATTAAGAGAATGTTATGATAATTTGAAGGTTTTATACAAACTAAAAGGAGATGAAGTGACTTAAGTTAATTGAAACAATTGAAAACTTGAGGAGTAAAAATACTACTAAAAAACAGCAGTGTACCAAAATTATCAATAGAACAAACTAAAAGATATATGGGTTGACCAAAAAAGAGATCTAAAGGTAATTGATGGAAAAAAGAAGCTAAATCTTTATCCGACATATAGGTTATAAGTTTGTGTGAATAAAAAATACATGTTTGATAATTGTCATTTTATCATGAGCTTATAACTTATTTTACAATTTTATAGATTATTTTTCATGCACTATATCTAAAATAAAGTTTGATTTTATAACTTATCATTTTTTCTTCTATTTCTATCTTTACTACTTTAACTTTGTCAAAAAAAAAATTATTTATTTTATCTAAAATCCATTTTCACACGTTATAATTTTAAAAAAAAATTGAGAGAGTTTTAAAAAAAATATATATGTATGCTTTGAGTGTAAACATATGGAATTTTTTTTTTTTACAATGAAAGATCCATTTTTATTGTGACATTTAATTTTTTATTGTTACGTTTAACTTTTTAAACCCAAAAAACTAAATATTTACCTAAATTGTATTTATAATCAAGTTATGATTTCAGATAGGTGGTAACGGTTCGGTTTGGATCGGTTTTTAGTCAAAAAAATGTCTGAACCATTGAAATCTTCATCGGTTTTGTTTGGTTCGGTTTTTACTGTTTTTCAAAAAAGAAACTGAACCAAACTAGTCGGTTTGGATCGGTTTGTTTGAAAATACAATTAAAAAAATCCATATTTTCACAAATTTGTATTTCATGTATACAACATACTCAAATTTTTCATAGAACTTTGTTTTCCATGTTCTCTGTTTTTCAAACTACTATGTATAACTAACATGAAAAAACTAACGAGATAGACAATCCCAGCGGAGATGAGGAACGATGGGCTAGGTGTGCATGACAGTTGTTCTTTTTTAGTAGAAACGAAATAGAGTGTGAGTGATGAGATGGGATGATTGATGGAACGACGTTTGGTGCGTTGCTAATATGGCAAGTGTACCAAATCGTTTACCAAGTAATAAAGTGATGAGTAGAATATCGTATCCATATAGATTGTCGTTTCGTCCAAACAATTCTCGTTACTTGTTTTTTTAAGTAGACGATATAAAAGATAAGGGTTAAAAAGACTTGCAATTTTTATCTGTTTGCAACATATCAAGTTTACCTATTTTGGTTGGAGAAAAGTAAGCAGTGGTTAAGATTCTTCGAATCCCCTCTGTATATATGTTGTTGGATAATAAGTAATATAAATGCTGTGTTTATTTATCTTAGGTAGACTATACAATTGATGAGGTCGTTGGGACGTTACTAACCTATTTTGGTCTATCCATTTGATGGCTAACTACACCTGCTGATCGCACGATGATCCTTACGTGCAGGGTTTTGCTAATTCAAAGGTGATTGAAATATAAACTTTAGGGCAACTCTAATCTACGTCTACCTTACTAAGGGTTTCAAGAGAATGGTTTTTTTAGGTTATAGCTTAAATCGGACAGCTAAGTGTTTGTTTCACTAATTACTAACCAGTTAATTCCTAGGTTCGGTAAGGCACCGCCCGACTCAATGTGCATCATCCACTAAGTACCTATTCTAGGGTCAACAGTTATTCCAGTATCTTTGACTAATTAATAATCACTTACTTCATAGACATGTAGTTATCAGTAAAGGGATATAAATATCAAGATATAAGCATCCAGTTAGTGATAGCACTATTAGGCTCTGTCACAACCTAAGTACCTAATCTAGGGTTGCACCTCTCACAGAAATAAACTATTTCCTAATAAAACTTAATAGCGAACAAGAGAATGAATAAAATAAAATAAACGACATATTAAATTAAATAAATATCCAACAAAAATATACAGAGGTTCATCTTAGAACTCTAACCTAAAAAGATTTAGTTACACATGGTAACTAAAAACAAATTACTAAAGATAAAAACATACCCTAGAAAATCAAGGAGAAGATAGAAACTCTCCCGAAGCTCCAAAGTTGCATTCCTCTTGAACTGCCACAGTTCTGAACGAGAAATTCTGAATGAGGAAGGATGATATTTATAGTGAGAGTTTCTACGTGGGTTTGGGCTAAAAGTGCGGGCTTTACCCAAAATGGAAGCAGGAAAAGACAGTTGCGCCCCGACTTTTTGCATGCACGGGGCGCATGAGGGATGCCCTAGGCGCATGAGAGTGAAGCAAAAACCACGTCCTAGGCGCATGACTTGCTAAATCATGCCCTAGGAATTTTTCAAATGCCTTAATTCTGTCTTTCTTTCGGGCCCAATCTCCGATTTTCCGTCGTTTTTAGGTCTTCGTCTTCAAATAACTTGCCTCGATACTTTGGGAACAAATTTCCTCCAATTTGTAAGTCTTCCGAGGCCTCTTGAATCTTCATAATTCTTCGGATGTTCTTAATTTGCCGATTTGCATGATTTCTACGTAAATTACTTCAAAACCCCCCTAAAATTGCTATGTTTTGGGAAAACTAAAATTAGAGATTCAAATATAGAAAACATTACAAAAGTCCAGAAATCATAGACAATCGTTTTAATACTCCTCCTTTTTGCTGCTAAATCCTACTAAAAATAACTGAAAAACATGCTAAGAATAACGTAAGATGACCTGTCATCAATGATGATGAGAGAAAGTAAATGAATTAAGGAGTATTTTATGTTGGACTTTAATTTTGAGATTAATCATAAGTGTGTGTGAGGAGGGATAATGTTACTAAAATGAGGAGTGAGGTTAGCATCGGTTCTTTGGATCTCAAAATTAAAAACCGAGAACGGAGCCAAACTAGATCGGTTCAGGTTGGTTCGGTTCGACTTTGAACCGAACCAAATAAGGTCGGATACCTTTTCGGTTTGGTTCTGTTTAGATTTTCGGTTTCATCGGTTTTGTCTGAACCACTTACACCCCTAATTCCAGAGGCTAAATGGGTGAATCTAATTATTTCATACGAATTAAAACCCCAACTCATATTTTATGCATGTTAATCCTCCGGTTTTCAAAGAAATTCGACGGTGAAATAAGTTAAGTCTAATCAAAAATTGTTTCATTCAAAAATCAAACTCATGTTTTTCTGAAAAATTTGTCATTCGGTGAATTCATTAAGCACTTAAACTCAAATAGAAGTGGATATTAACCCTTTTTAATTTTATGAATTTCATTTTAAAAAGTAACAAGTATATTAATAATTTTTTCGCATATTTTAACTATCTGAGCCATTATTTAACTTTTATTTAATTTGCTTAATAGAAGCCTAACAACAACAGCATGTCCCTTAAGTGAAATCAGTATTCAAGATATCACAATCAGAAGAATCTAAATGTGCAAGAAAAGAACTGATGTGAGTATGAGAGCCGGTCTGAGTACAGTTTTTTTTTTTTTTTGGGTACAAAAGTACAGTTACTTCAACTAAAAGAAAAATCAAAAGGTTGTCAAAAATGACAATGCCCCGTTAATTAATTTACTATTTTACACTTGCAGGTACTTCAAACCGATACCCTATTTCTTCCAATAGTTTCCTTACATTAGGTATCAGGTCAGTATCTAACCAACCTTGGCAATGGCATGGGCTTCTGGATTCATATTACACGTATATTACGTAATATTAGTGTATATATATCGCTTAACATTTGATTATTGGCTTCATTTCATTTCATTGTAATGATTATTCTTTTATTTTATTTTTACAAAAATAAACAATATTCATTTAAACTGATAAAACACATTGATACAATACAAATTTAGAGTCGCTAAAAACAAATAGGATGAATGTGCAAACAAACTTAGAACATTCACGTTAATAGCATAAAACGACATAGTCCATGTGACCACAAATATGACTTTATTCAAGTCTCCATAATACTTATGTCTCCGGATCTACAACGTTGGCAATACCAAAATCATTGATTGAATATGCGATTGATCAAAATTTATCTTTCACCTGAATCAAATAAATACTATATTAAGACGAGAAATATCAAAAACATGTCGCACAAAGACGGAAAATCTAAACAAACAAAGTCGTGCTAAAACGATGAAATCATATAACAAATGAAATAAGACTAATAATATGTGAAAATATCTTATTTGACTAAAAAAGAAAGGGAAATTTTTTGGAGGGGTGATTGCGGGTCAAAATTGACCTTAAATCACCTTTCTTCGGTAGATTGAGAAGAAGTTGGTCTTAAATCACCCCTCTTTGGTATAACACAGAAGAAAATCAACGACAACTATGATTAGTGAAGACGAAAAAGAAAGAGAATATATGAGTTATTTGTATTCTTATACTTTTTTTAGGAAGTGTATTCTTTTACTTGTTAAATACTAACCGAATGTCGACTTTGACTAACAAAATGGACGGAAATGACTAAATTATTACCATTTAATGAAATTAAAGACAAATATGAACCTCACAAAAGAGATAAGAGACCAAAAATCTGTTTACGTTTTTTTTTTCTGTTGCAAGTTACAATCAAATTTAATGAATTGTCAATGGATCATGGTAATAACTTGCTTGATAAGAGATGATACTTCTTCAAAATTAAATCTCATATTAACTCTCATATACTTTGTACTTGATGTGAGTATGATCGTTACTACTCTGTTTGTGAAAGTGATCCCCTTCTTCAATGTCTTCCATTCCCTTTATATAGATGATTTTGGGAGTTTTAGGAAGTTATTCAGAGTTAGATATGTTTGGGCGGGTTAGACTCACATTAGGCGAGTTGGACCAAAAAGGGAATCCAAGTGGAATTAGTTACTGGATCAATCCAGTCCGCATCTGTGTCTAGTCGATCGCGTGGTCTTCAAAATCATCTGGAGACCTCTTGTATTTTCATGACCTTAGGCCCAAACCATTTTAATTGGGGTATCGAGGTATATGCCTCCTATATGCTTGAAGTGAAAGCTTTATGCCTCCTATATGCTATCCATCGAAACACTGAGCTCAGACCAACAAAGATGATATTCAGGTGGATTCAAAGTTATTATGGATCACACAAAATTTAATCCATTGGACCAAAATGGGTATGGTCTATTATTTTAAATTTTAGGAGTAGTTTATCTTCTTATTTCGGCAACTCTTCGGTGGAGTTTTTGAAGAGAAAAACTTGTGTGTTGGCTCAAACAGAAGTAGCAGGGATGACTACACGTATTGATGAATTTGTCTAAGTTTGTTTCGTCAAAAAAATAAAATCTACGAAACAAACATCCGTTTTAGTATTAAATCTCTTGAGAAAGTGCTTTGTCGGTCATTGCTCTAACTCGAAGATTACAGAATAACTATATGACAAAAAAATCTCAATTCACACCCAAAACACCCCTTTTAATTTCCATGTTACTTAAAAATAAGCTTAAAAGGATGCAAAAAGGAAAGAAAAAATGGGCCATGTAATAAGTGAAAGGATGAAATACCTTCATAAGCTTGATGAAATAAGGAAATCAAACAAATGAGGAAATATACCCTAAAATGAAATAAAATACACCAACTAGTTAGTTAAATTAAAGAATAGAAATATACAACAACAACTAGTCTAATTTCACAACCAAATGTCAAGAGGAGGGAATATCTAAAGCTCTAAAATCCCATGATCCTATCCCACTAATATTCAATTCAAACTCTATTTTGCAGACCAAGTCCCGCATGAAGAAAGAAGACCCTAACCTAGTCTAGTAGAGATAGAAAGAGAAAGTGGGAGAGAAGAGGCTTTCACGTTTTTCCTTCAATCACGGGATCCCACGTGGACCCTCTCCATTCATGGACCCCACTCTGACGTGTTAGTTAGTGTTACACCTTCGGTGCAAAAACAAACTCAGATAACATAACACCATACAAGACTCATTTTAAATTAACAAAAATCTAAGAACGAACCAAAGGGTGAAGCAAGCAAATAAGCAAATATTGATATTGAAATTGAAAATTGAAGAACATAAGGCCGTCCAAACGCGATTTCTTTTAATAAGCACTTATTTTATTTTTCTTCAGCTAGTACCATTTTTCTTTCTCTCACCGTTTTTATTACCTTCTCTCCGCATTCTAGGGCTTCCATTTCCCTAAACATTTTCCGAAATATTTGAAAATATTAGATTCATCCAAACATATTAATTTTTTTAGAAAAAATTAAAAAAAATTCTCGGAGAAGAAGAAGAAAACTCGAAATCGCGTAGATCGATCTTATTACTTATCAACATTTTCACCATTTTTGATCGAAACGCGTTTTTGTGCAGCTGCGATTATTGCAGTTTATTTGATTTTTGTGATAATTGATTTTTGAATGGTGTTTTCTTTTTCCCTTTTCGGAGGGAGGAAGGGAAATCGTTGGATCTGGTGAATGTTGATGAGAATAATCGAATGAGAGAGTTTTTGAAGGATCTGAACGATGAAATGGGTTAATTTGCTTAAAGACTTTAAAGAGAAGGTTGGTTTTACTCAATCCTCGTCCGCTTCGTCGCAACCACCGTCTGCTTCTACTTCTGCTGCTGTTTCTCCTTCTCGTGGTGATAACATCAACAACAATGCCTTCTTCTCAGCTTCGCAAAGCTCTTCTTCATCTCCTAACAGGTTTATATTTATCAATTTTTGCTTTTATTTTCCTATTTTGAACTTTATTTTCCTATTTTTATTTATGTGATTGAGGTTTTAGCAATGAAATTTTGTGATGATTTCAGTATGCATTGGCTTTGATTTGCTGAAAGATTAATAGAATAAGTTGTAATTGTAATTTTTGTTATTTCAATCAAGAAAACGATGAAATAGATTTTGATTAGGGCAAATATAGACTTGTTTGTAGTTCAATGATCCTTTGCTAGTTTCTCATTTGCTGGTATTTTTCTTCCAAGCTAGGTTTAGTTAACGAAAGAGTGGAAAAATCTCGCCAGTTGAATTTGGAGTGCTTATTCTGTATGCGTGCGTATTCTGTGTTTTTTTTTTTATCGTATTATGCACAATTTGTGGTGCATTTGTCTGCCACGCTAGTATTTTAGTTGCGAACTAGATTGCTTAACACCTTGGTCATATGTTTAGTTAGATTTTACTATTTTGTCGGATTCTTCAACTGCATTTCCTTGAATGCGTTTTTTCGGTTTACTAAATATACTACTAATATTGTAGTTACATTCCGTTTTGGGACTGGTGCCTTGTGCACATATAGTAGTTATTTGTCGGTTATGGAAGCACAACTGCAAGGTAGGTCGTCTTTGCGTCATGGGTGCGTCAATCAGGGAATCGGGTTTTGAATTTTGGACTATTTGCTTGGATCCTTCTTTGGTTTTATTCTTTTATGACGCCATAATGGTCAGGTTTATTGATTAGAAGATTTAAATTACAAAATGTTTTGAATGATGAAATTAAATCACTTATTTCTTTCACACATCCATTCATCAGTGAACACGCATGCTGCTGTATAATTATTTTGTCGCAACATGGCAGGATTGACGGATTGTAGGATGTCTTGCCTTGGTTTACTGTTTGGTCTATTTACTCTATGCTAAAATCCTTTTACCCTGTCTATCTTATCTCAAGTTATTTTGCTTTAAATCAGGGACAGACATGAGCTGGAATTGGATTTCAAGAGATTTTGGGAAGAGTTTCGGTCATCCAGCTCTGAGAAGGTTCGTATCATTGTTTGGTTTCTTTGATGATCTAATGCATGTCCGTCCTGCACTGTTTAAGGGGATTAGGAGTTGCTAATGCTTAATATCGTTTTGTTGCAGGAAAAAGAAGCGGCCTTGAATTGGAGTATAGATGCTTTTTGTAGATTAGTAAAGCAGCAGGCTAATGTAGCTCAGTTAATTACCATGTAAGGAAACAATTTCTCCTTAGCTTCATTGCATTTCTGTACATGCCTTAATCTACATGCAACTTGATTGCTGTAAATGTATGCCCGTTCATGGTTAGATTCACTGTGAAAAATAGTTCTAGAAAATGGAACGGAACAGAACTAGTTATTTGGTTCAGTGCACTTATCTTTATATTTCGACGAATTGGTTTTCTTATACAGAAACAAACAGATTTTCACAACCCACTTATGTTGGCCTGATGGTGTTGGCTTCAGACCTTGGAGTGAGCTCCTCCTCAAGGGTCTCAATTTCGATTCTCCCCGGTGCCAATTTGGGTGGGCTAGTTTAGCCTCTTCAAAAAAAAAAAAAAACGGATTCTCACTGCTGAAGTAGTTCAAGCACTTGACTCTACCTAATCTTTAATAGTTGAAAGATATGATCCCTGTAACTGATTAAGAAACACATTCAGCAAAGAAGTTGAATAGGATCTACTGCTTTGTTGACATCATATTTTTATATTGGTTAACACCATTTTTTTTGAGATAAACCCTAAACCAATGGCAAAATGTGTTTACTAAAAATTTCGAATTTTATATTGTTGGAATCTGATATTGCAAATAACAGGGAAAAAAAATACCAACCATGATGAATGAAACAACAAAAATATATCACAATTATCATAGTTGGTAAGAATTATTATCAGATAAACATTGACCAACATAACCGAGGCAAAGTATTGGATCGGGCGTAAATACAATAATAATGAATACATTTTGAGCGATGTAGGAACATGGCCAGGAAGCACAAAGCGTATTGAGGCTGTTGATCAACACGAAGCTTGAGACAGTAGCAAGTGAAGTTACAATACTCGAGTTTGATTAGTGTTTATTGACTCTATCAGTTCAGTTCTTTCTGTTAACGTTTTGAACTGAGTTTAAAGCTTCAGTTAGTGAATTGCGTGTAAAAGGCTAGGTTGGTTCACAAACTGACATCAACAATTCATTTCTTTACAGATAGGTTCGATTGATCAGTTCAGTTTTTCGGTTTAATTGAACAGTCCTAGCCGTTATTTAGAATTATAATCTAAACAACATTAGACTATAAGTTGTAAGAGGCAAAATGTATTTTCTGTGTATTTGCTTTATCTGTCTATGGGGCACAATGTTACTTAAGCTCTTATCTGTCTTGTTGTTTCACTTGGAGATAAATAAGCATTCATGAAGGTGTAAATGATGATATGCCAAGTTGTGCACTTAAATTGGAAGCCCTCTCGTTGATAATATGAATTTTAAATTTGTGGTTGATGCACTCTGTGGGCCAGAAGGTCAAAAGCATTTTATAAAAATATGGATGGTATTTTCAATTGAAGGCAAAAAACTGTCACATTCCTGCTATAGTAGATTTAAAGACACCATTATCATAAAAATAAACAAACTTTAGATCTGGTTTGTGTCTTCCCATTTCTTTCTGAGAATTTTGAAAAAACGCAGACTGTATTTTTTGAAAAAAAAATGTTATCCATGTTGGCATTGGTGTTTGCTAACCGACTTCTTATAATATTAATGGTGAACAGGTTAGTTGAAACACATATATTCTCTTTTGTTGTGGGACGAGCGTTTGTAACGGATATAGAGAAGTTAAAGATCAGCAGTAAAACAAGATCTTTGGATGTTGCTCAAGTTTTGAAGTTTTTTTCTGAAGTCACAAAGGTTTGTCTTTGACATTTCTTTCTTGGGATGAGTATTGTTGCTGCTATTTATTTTGTTTTATCAATTAAATTTTGTTGATAGATACTCTTCTGTGCAGGATGATATCAGTCCCGGAGCAAATTTATTAACGTCAGTGGGAATCCTTGTATCTGGGGTATGCTTCTTAAAAGATTTAGTGCCAAGTCACCATATTAGGAACAATACACAGTTGTGTTTCCATCTGACATCTGTTGTTTGTTTGATGGAAGTCTCAGTTTAATTAATATTTCTGACCTTTGTCATTCTTTTACTGTAGTGTTTAAATCCATTAGTTTTGTTGTTCAGTGTGGTAACTGCTTGGGGTTGCATTATAACCATTGGATAGTTTTTCATGATTGTAGTATCATACATTTGGTATATTTTCTCATGAGCACCAACTCACAGTTTTATTGTGTATTTTTTTACAGCCTATTGACAAGCAATCTCTACTTGACTCCGGAATATTTTGCTGTCTAATCCATGTTCTCAATGCCCTTCTTGATCCTGATGCAACCATTCAAAGGCCAAATAGTGCTACTGATCATGAAGAACGGTTGGTCTTACAAAAAGAATATAATGTTGATGTTGGGCAAAACCGACGGCTTGAGGTTTCTTTCTCCTCATGATATATGTACCTTGTGTATCTCTTTCGTGTTTTTGCACATGTTGGATGGCACACAATTTTATCTTAAATTAGTTTTACATTTCATTGTTTATGACAAACTTATGCTTGACAAGTCGTGGATGAAATGAATTTATTATTATCTAATGGGAGACTTTAATCCTATGTTATTGTCATATAAGATCTTAAGTCTCTCGAGTCCAAACCCTCACCATAGAAGACAACCATAAAAACATTATTTCATTATGAGTATATAACTAGAATACTCCTGGTCCCATTTGTACATATTTTTTTTTTAAATTTGCATTTCAATCTATTTTCTTATGTAGGTAGAGGGAAGTGTCGTGCATATCATGAAAGCACTAGCAAGTCATCCATCAGCAGCTCAGAGTTTGATAGAGGATGATTCACTTCAGTTGCTTTTTCAAATGGTTGCCAAGGGGTCTTTGATTGTTTTCTCTCGTTATAAGGAAGGACTTATTCCATTGCACAGCATACAACTTCATAGACATGCTATGCAGGTAAAGTGGGGTTCACTTGTCTGCTGTTGAAATAAATTGTGAAAATTTTATAAATGTTGTTTATGATGAGTAGTTTGAGCTGATCCTATGCTTCTGGTGTTTAATGTTCGTGCCGCCGCTGCCACTGTTTATATTATTTTAGATACTCGGTCTTCTTTTGGTAAATGACAATGGAAGCACAGCCAAATACATCCGCAAGCATCTCCTGGTATGTCATTGACTTTCAAATCTTAATACTGTTTCAAAGTAACTTGTCCTACAAAACAGATCTTACACTTTGTTTATAGTGTAGTTTGTGTTCAGCTTTTGGTACTTTAATTGCAGAATTGCATATAACAATGTTCAACATTAATGATGGACGAGTTTGTGTGATTCTAGGATTTGAATTTTGTTATGAAAGATCTGCTTTGGTTACTTTCTCTTTGTCATTATAATCCAAAATTAAGTGAAAGCCAGTGTGCAAAGCCATAGTTGTTGCAATTTTCATATAAAGGTCAAGTATATTCTGTTTTATGATGGAAATGTGAACTTGCAAAGCTTTAGGGAAGTGCAGGATTGAAAAACATATGAAGTATAAACATGTGGCTGGGGTGCTTACTATTTTGGCTTGGGAAGAAACTATAAAAATTCAAAATAATTGGATTACAAAGGCTATAAGAACATCAGTACATTCTGTTAAATGGTTGATTTTGTTTTCTTATCAATTTGTTCACTCCTCAATGAAAAGACAAGGCAATCAGCCTATTTAATGGAAATTCGAACTTGCAAAGTTTTAGGTAAGTGCAGGATAGAAAAACGTATTGAGTATAAACATGTGGCTGGGGGTGCTTACTATTTTGGCTTGGGGAGAAGCTATAAAAATTCAAAATAATTGGATTACAAAAGCTATAGGAACAACAGTACATTTTGTTAAATGGTTGATTTAGTTTTCTTATCAATTTGTTCACTCTTCAAAGAAAAGACAAGGCAATCAGCCTATATACAGGCATGTACAGAATAAAACTTATATAGCTAGTTCTTTATTAACAATTGACCAGATTAGAACTTGTACAGGCATGCCTTCAGCTACCAATATTATATGTTTCAACATATGAGAAATGCTAGGAGCACTCTCTTTTTAACACTCACTCTCTCATTTGATGAAACACATGCGGGTCTCACCACTTTATGTGGGATCCATTTCCAAAGTGTGAGACCCACATGAGTTTCACCCAATAAGAGAATGAGTGTTGGAGAGAGTGTTGAAATGAGTGTCCATAGCACTCCTCTTCAACAGATATCTAGTTATCATAATCATGAAGCAACTTAACATCAGCACTGAATTTTTTTCTTGCTTAACCAAATAAAGTTTAGGCTGCAAAACTTTATGTTTGAAAATATCCACCTACTGATCATATTAGATGGTATACAGGTCCTCATCTGAAATTAGCGTATACTGCTCTTATCATTGTTGTCGGATAGCACGATAATTATTCGGTGTTCATATTAGTCGTTTTATGCATTTCAAATTAACCCTTAATGCACCTTTGCTCAATGCAGATAAAAGTTCTTTTATTGGCTGTGAAAGATTTTGATCCTGATTGTGGAGATTCTGCTTATACCGTAGCCATTGTTGACTTGTTACTCAAGTGTGTTGAATTGTCATATAGAGCTGGTAATTTTCTAATTGTTAACAGTATCATTGTCTAAAAGCTGCTTGAGTGTATTCCCTTTTCCCATTAATGCTGGCTAGTTCTGATTTCTTAATTTGATTTTGCAGAGGCTGGTGGCGTCAGACTACGAGAGGATATACATAATGCCCATGGATATCAATTCCTTGTTCAATTCACACTAACTCTTTCCAACATGACAGAAAGTCAGGGTTTTCAATCCATTCCTTTTGATGATGACAAAGATGTTGCTTCAGATGGGTCCCAAAATAGCAGAGGACAAAATTTCAATGAACAAGAAAAGTCTTCCATTCAATATCTTTCACCCACTCTGTCTAGGCTGTTAGATGTTCTTGTTAGTCTAGCCCAAACTGGGCTAGATGAGTCTCCACCTACATATGGGGGTAAGAGTTCTAAATCTTCTCAGAGCAAGGGTGGTGGTCATAGCAAAAGTCGTACCTTATCTAGTGATTGGCTTGGTGATGAATTATGGGAGAAGGACAATGATAAAATTAAGGACCTTGAAGCAGTCCAGATGTTGCAAGATATTCTCCTCAAAGCCAGTAACCAGGAGTTGCAGGCCGAAGTATTAAATAGACTGTTCAAAATTTTTTCAGGTCATTTAGAGAACTACAAGTTGTGTCAACAATTACGCACTGTTCCGCTTTTAATCTTAAATATGGCTGGTTTTCCTTCTTCTTTGCAAGAGATAATCTTGAAAATTCTTGAGTATGCTGTAACTGTAGTAAATTGTGTTCCTGAGCAAGAGTTACTTTCACTTTGTTGCTTATTGCAGCAACCAATAACATCAGAGTTGAAGCAGACAATACTTTCTTTCTTTGTAAAACTCTTGTCCTTTGATCAACAGTACAAGAAAGTTCTGCGTGAAGTTGGTGTTTTAGAAGTTATGTTAGATGATTTGAAGCAACACAAGATTTTAGGTCCTGATCAACAGAATGTTAACCTCAATCTACCAGAGAGGAAAACTAGCTCAAGCAGCTTCAAAAAGCATATGGGCAATAAGGATGTCATTATTACTTCACCCAAGCTTATGGAATCTGGTTCAGGGAAGTTTCCTATTTTTGATGTTGAAGCTACCATTGCTATTGCCTGGGATTGCATGGTATCTTTGTTGAAGAAAGCTGAGGCCAATCAAGCTTCATTCCGCTCCGCTACTGGTGTGACTGCCATGCTGCCTTTTCTGGTGTCTGATATACATCGTCCAGGGGTTCTCAGGATATTGTCATGTCTTATAATTGAAGATACCTCACAGGTTTGTAGACACATTTTATAAAATTTACAATTTTTAAATTTTGACTGTTTGTGCGTATTAGCTTATACAAAACTGCTATTAGTTTGAAAATTATTATCCTTGAATGTGCTATTTGTCTTGGGGTGCATACTGCCTTTAAGATTACTCACTTTGCTTATTGCTCACTTGAAATCATCAAGATGATTACCTTCTCTCATTATAACTTTTTCCAGGCTCATCCTGAGGAGTTAGGCGTGTTGGTTGAAATTTTGAAGAGTGGAATGGTAACCAGTGCTTCGGGATCTCAGTACCGGCTTTCCCTTGATGCAAAATGCGACACTATGGGAGCACTGTGGCGTATCTTGGGAGTTAATAACTCTGCTCAGAAGGTTTTTGGTGAAGCCACTGGTTTTTCTCTATTGCTCACAACACTCCATGGGTTCCAAAGTGATGGTGGAGACTTGGACCAATCTTCATTGAGTTTTTACGTAAAGGTTTTTACCTATTTGTTGCGTGTTGTAACTGCTGGAGTGTCTGACAATTCTGTTAATAGAATGAAGCTGCATGCAATTATATCGTCACAAACTTTCTTCGATCTTCTGTGTGAGTCTGGCTTACTTTGTGTGGAGCATGAAAAACAAGTCATCCAGTTGATGTTAGAACTTGCTCTTGAAATAGTTATTCCTCCTTTCTTAGCATCAGAAGGTTTGACAAAACCAAATGCGATTGAGAACGAGTCTTCTCAGAATCTTTTATTGACTCCGTCAGGTCCAATTAATCCTGATAAAGAGCGAGTTTACAATGCTGGTGCTGTTAAGATTTTGATTCGTTCATTATTGATGTTCACTCCTATGGTGCAGTTAAAACTTTTAGACTTAATTGAAAAGCTGGCTCGTGCTGGCCCCTTTAATCTCGAAAGCCTCACCTCAACGGGTATTTTCTACGTTGTTTACTTCATTGCTTTTATTTGCTATTCTTGATGCTCACTGTTTTCCTGGTATCTATAGGTTGTGTGGAACTTTTGCTGGATACAATCCACCCCTTTCTTTCGGGTTCATCTTCCTTACTCTCTCGTGCATTGAAGATTGTGGAAGTCCTCGGTTCTTACAGGTAGGGTGCATATTCTTATTGGCTGCTCTCTAAAGTGAATACATCCATTTTATCTGCTCCCCTATTTATATTTGAATTACAATACATTTCTGTTGATTAGGCTATCTGCATCTGAACTTCGTACGCTCATCAGATATGTTATGCAAATGAGGCTGAAAAATTCTGGTCATATAATTGTTGAAATGATGGAAAAATTAATTTTGATGCAAGACATGTCCTCAGAAAATATCTCTCTTGCACCATTTATGGAGATGGATATGAGCAAGATTGGGCATGCTGCCATTCAGGTTTCGTTGGGTGAAAGATCATGGCCTCCGGCTGCTGGTTATTCATTTGTTTGTTGGTTCCAGTTTCAAAATTTTTTGAAGTCATCATCAAAAGATACCGACCCTTCTAAAGTTGTCCCTTCCAAGAAGCGCTCTGGCCCAAATGGACTGCAGGAGAGACAAATCTTAAGGATTTTTTCTGTTGGTGCTACTAATAACGAAGATGCAACCTATGCTGAACTTTATCTCCAGGAGGATGGCATTCTTACTCTTGCAACCAGCAATTCTTCCGTCTTATCATTTTCTGGTTTAGAACTGGAGGAAGGAAGGTGGCATCACCTTGCAGTCATTCACAGCAAACCAAATGCTCTTGCTGGACTGTTTCAAGCTAGTGTTGCATATGTTTATCTAAATGGGAAGTTAAGGCACACTGGGAAGTTAGGATATTCACCCTCTCCGCCTGGTAAACCATTGCAAGTCACAATTGGGACATCAGTTAACAACACGAGAGTTAGTGACTTTGCATGGAAACTACGCTCTTGCTATCTTTTTGAGGAAGTGCTTACACCCGGCTGTATCTGTTTCATGTATATACTTGGTAGAGGATATAGAGGGCTTTTTCAGGACACAGATCTTCTACAATTTGTACCTAACCAGGCCTGTGGTGGCGGTAGTATGGCCATATTAGATTCTTTAGACGCTGATTTGACTTTGGTTGCTACTGGTCAGAGAGTGGATGCTACTAGCAAGCAGGGAGACCTAAAGGCAGATGGAAGTGGAATTGTCTGGGATTTGGAGAGACTTGGAAACCTTTCTTTACAGCTTTCAGGGAAGAAACTCATTTTTGCCTTCGATGGAACTTCTACAGAATTTATTCGATCTTCAGGTAGTTTTTCAGTGCTCAATTTGGTTGATCCTATGTCAGCTGCTGCGTCCCCTATTGGAGGTGCGTAACTAAATTTATGAAGTTACATCTTTTGTTTCTTTTTCCAGTAGGAATTTGTTTCTTCAATTAGTTTTATTGACATTTTTGGAGTTGCAGGTATTCCACGTTTTGGACGTCTCTGTGGAGATACTTACATCTGCAAGCAAGATGTAATTGGAGAGACTATCCGTCCTATTGGTGGGATGGAACTTGTCCTCGCTCTTATTGAAGCTGCAGAAACTAGAGATATGCTGCATATGGCTCTGACTCTACTTGCCTGTGCACTTCACCAAAACCATCAAAATCTTAAGGACATGCAAACATATAGGGGATACCACCTGCTTGCGCTTTTTTTGCGTCGTAGAATGTCATTATTCGACATGCAATCTCTTGAGATCTTTTTTCAGATTGCTGCCTGTGAAGCTTCATTTTCTGAACCCAAAAAGTTGGAAATTACCCAGACTAACTTGTCTCCCGCTGAATCACCGCAGGAAGCCGGTCTTGAGGATAATTTTTTGTCGAAGTTTCATGATGAGAATTCTTCAGCTGGGTCTCATGGAGACATGGATGATTTTTCTGTACCAAAAGATTCATTTAGTCATATTTCTGAGCTAGAAAATACTGATATTGCCGCAGAAACTTCAAATTGTATTGTCTTGTCAAATGCAGACATGGTTGAGCACGTCTTGTTGGATTGGACATTGTGGGTAACAGCCTCAGTTTCAATCCAAATTGCATTACTTGGTTTTCTTGAAAACTTAGTGTCTATGCATTGGTATAGAAATCATAACCTTACAATTTTGCGGCGAATCAACCTTGTCCAACATTTACTAGTTACATTGCAAAGGGGTGATGTTGAAGTTCCTGTCCTTGAAAAATTGGTTGTGTTGCTTGGCGTCATTTTGGAAGATGGGTTTCTATCTTCTGAGCTTGAAAATGTGGTTAGATTTGTGATAATGACATTTGATCCACCAGGGTTGACTCCACAACGTCCAATTATGAGAGAGTCAATGGGGAAACATGTGATTGTCAGAAATATGTTACTAGAGATGCTAATTGATCTGCAAGTCACAATTAAATCGGAAGAGTTGCTTGAGCAGTGGCATAAAGTCGTTTCTTCTAAGTTAATTACATATTTTCTTGACGAAGCAGTTCATCCAACAAGTATGAGATGGGTCATGACTTTACTTGGTGTGTGTATTACTTCCTCTCCAACATTTGCTCTTAAATTTCGAACCGGCGGAGGTTATCAAGGTTTGGTTCGGGTGCTCCCCAGTTTCTATGATTCCCCGGATATATATTATATTTTGTTCTGTTTGATGTTTGGCAAGCCAGTGTATCCTAGGTTACCAGAGGTTCGTATGTTGGACTTTCATGCCCTTATGCCAAATGATGGAAATTATACGGAACTTAAGTTTGTTGAATTGTTGGATTCTGTGGTTGCTATGGCAAAAACTACTTTTGATAGAGTAAGCATGCAGTCTATGCTTGCCCACCAAACTGGTGATCTTTCCCAGGCTGGTGCAAGCCTTGTGGCTGAGCTTGTAGAGGGAAATTCAGACATGGCTGGTGAACTTCAAGGAGAAGCTCTTGTGCACAAGACCTATGCTGCTCGCCTTATGGGTGGAGAGGCATCAGCTCCTGCTGCTGCAACTTCTGTCCTAAGATTTATGGTTGATCTAGCTAAGATGTGCCCCCCTTTTACTGCTGTTTGTAGGCGTCCAGAATTTCTTGAAAGCTGCATTGACTTGTATTTTTCTTGTGCAAGGTTTGTTTTGAGATGACCTCTCGGTATCTATTTTGCATTTTTTCTCTTTGATTTCTTACCTCCATTCATAGGTTGCTGCATTCATTACATTGCATGAAATGAGTCCTTTTTATTGAACAAAAGCTTTCATGCTTTCAGGGCTGCACATGCTGTTAAAATAGCCAAAGAACTCTCTGCGGTGACTGAAGAAAAAACTTTCAATGATGGTGATGATACCTGCAGTTCCCAAAATACATTTTCTAGTTTGCCTCTGGATCAGGATCAGTCTGTCAAAACGTCCATTAGTGTCGGTAGCTTTCATCAGGGGCAGGTAAGTTCAAGTTCTGATGATATGGCTGCACCAGCAAACTCTAAGGTTGGTGAGAAATCAGACAATAACGTTACTGTAACTGCGCCAGAGTCAAATGTTACTGTACTTGAGCCAGAGTCAAATAAATCTGTTCACGAAGATGTGCAAACAGTTCAGAGCTTGGATGGTGATAATGCTGATCAGGGCTCTGTCTCATCTAGTGCACATGAGTTTAGCTTTCACAGTATCAAAGGCAACTTGGACATTCACCTGCCAACAGATTCCCATAGTTCTGCATCGTTTGCTGTTCTGGATTCTCCCGTTTTTTCGGAAAAGTCAAGTTCTAGAACTCCTCTTACACCTTCTTCATCACCAGTTGTTGCGTTGACATCTTGGCTTGGAAGCTCAAGCCACAATGAAGCAAAATCTCCCTTAACTCCTACTCCTTCCTTCAATTCTTCAATGTCTGCTGGGGATTTCGATTCAACTTCAAACCTGAAGTCTAACTTTCAAGAGCCATCTGCTGCAAATGCTTACTTTACGGTAACCTCAAAGCTGCTTTTGGATATAGATGACTCTGGATATGGTGGTGGTCCATGCTCTGCTGGGGCTACCGCTGTGTTAGATTTCATTGCAGAGGTGCTTTCTGATTTTGTGACAGAACAGGTGAAAGCATCACAGCTAATAGAGATCATCTTGGAAAGCGTTCCTCTATATATTGATAGTGAATCTGTGTTAGTTTTCCAAGGACTGTGCCTTGGGCGATTTATAAACTTCCTTGAGAGGCGACTGCTGCGTGATGATGAAGAAGATGAGAAAAAGTTGGATAAGATTCGCTGGTCATCAAATTTGGATGCTTTGTGCTGGCTGATAGTGGATCGTGTATACATGGGTGCTTTTCCTCAACCTTCAGGGGTACTGAAAACTCTTGAGTTCTTGTTGTCGATGTTGCAATTAGCAAACAAAGATGGTAGAATTGAAGATGCTGCTCCCAGTGGAAAGAGGCTCTTATCAATTGCAAGAGGAAGTAAGCAACTTGAGGCTTATATACATTCAATTCTTAAGAACACTAATCGGATGATATTATACTGCTTCCTCCCAAATTTTTTGGTCAGTATAGGGGAGGATGATCTCCTTTCGCGGTTGGGTTTTCTCGGGGAACCTAAAAAGAGACTGTCCTCAACTTCATCTCAAGATGATTCAGTTATTGATATATACACTGTCCTGCAATTATTGGTTGCTCATAAAAGAATAATATTCTGTCCCAGCAATACCGATACAGATCTTAATTGCTGTCTATGCGTGAATCTAGTATCTCTTCTCTGTGATAAAAGACATAATGTACAGAATATTGCTATTGATTTGTTCAAGTATCTTCTGGTACATAGGAGGGCTGCGCTAGAAGACTTGCTTGTTTCTAAACCTAATCAAGGGAAGCAACTTGATGTACTTCATGGTGGTTTTGATAAATTATTGACTAGAAGTTTATCCGAGTTTTCCGAGTGGTATCAGAATACTGAACAGATTGTGAATAAGGTATTGGAGCAGTGTGCTTGCATTATGTGGGTGCAGTATATTGCAGGATCAGCAAAGTTTCCAGGAGTAAGAATCAAAGGGATAGAAGGTCGTCGAAAGAGGGAAATGGGAAAGAGATCTCGAGAAGCTGCAAAATTAGATTTAAGGCACTGGGAGCAGGTAAATGAGCGAAGATATGCACTGGATTTAGTTCGTGATGCAATGTCCACTGAGCTGAGAGTTGTTAGGCAAGATAAGTATGGATGGATTCTGCATGCTGAGAGTGAGTGGCAATGCCATCTTCAGCAACTTGTGCACGAACGAGGGATATTTCCACTCAGTAAATCCTCTTTGACGGAAGAGCCAGAATGGCAGCTTTGTCCAATTGAAGGTCCGTATCGAATGCGGAAAAAACTTGAATGCTGTAAACTTAAAATTGATACTATACAAAATATTCTTGATGGACAGTTTGAATTAGAGAAACCAGAATTGTCTAAAGGAATAGTTGACAATGGTCCTGATGCATCCGATCCAAAACCTTATTTTCCACTGTTGACTGATGGTGGCAAACAGAATAGTTCTGATGGTGAGCTGTATGGACCTTTCTTTGATGATAAGTTGGAGAGTGTTAAAGATGCAGTTTCTGAGAAGAATGAGTGGAATGAAGACAAGGCTAGTAGTATGAATGAAGCAAGCCTGCATTCTGCACTTGAGCATGGTGCCAAGTCTAGTGTAGTATCAGTCCCAATAGAAGAAAGCACACTAGGAAGATCTGATATGGGATCTCCGAGGCAATCTTCTTCTGTAAAAGTTGATGATTTTAAGATTGCCGATGATAAGTCTGACAAAGAAGTGCATGATAATGGTGAATACTTAATCAGACCTTTTCTGGAACCTTTGGAGAAAATAAGATTTAAATATAACTGTGAACGGGTTGTAGGTCTCGACAAACATGATGGTATATTCCTAATAGGTGAATTCTGTTTGTATGTGATTGAAAACTTTTACATTGATGACTCCGGCTGCTTTTGGGAGAAGGAATGTGAAGATGAACTCTCAGTCATCGATCAGGCTTTGGGTGTCAAGAAAGATGCTAATGGCAGTTTAGATTTTCAATCCAAATCAACTATGTCGTGGAGCACAACAGCTAAATCATTGGTTGGTGGAAGAGCATGGGCCTACAGTGGTGGTGCATGGGGAAAGGAGAAAGTACATACCAGTGGAAATTTACCCCATCTTTGGCGCATGTGGAAGCTTGATAGTGTTCATGAGATTTTGAAGCGCGATTACCAGCTTCGACCTGTTGCTGTTGAAATATTTAGCATGGATGGATGTAATGATCTTTTGGTCTTCCATAAAAAAGAGAGGGAAGAAGTTTTTAAAAATCTAGTTGCAATGAATCTTCCACGGAATAGCATGTAAGAGTTATTTCTTTTGGCTTTATTCATTTGTTACAACATATTTGTCGCCAGTTTTGTGTTTTTTATATTCCTAGCAAGTAGCATAATGCTTTTAACTTCATTGCTGGTTTGGAACTTGGGCATTTATGCTGCAACATTGATGATGAATTGTGACATAAAATCTAAAGATTGGAAATATGTGCTATCACTCAAGCACTTCTCTTCTTTAGATGCTTTAGTGTTGTAGCATATGATTGCCTGTTTGCTTTGTTTTTTTAATATTGTTGTCTACATTGTATCAGGCTGGACACAACTATTTCAGGATCATCAAAACAAGAAAGCAACGAGGGCAGCCGTCTTTTCAAAGTAATGGCAAAATCCTTTTCAAAAAGGTGGCAAAGTGGAGAAATAAGCAACTTCCAGTACCTTATGCATCTCAACACCTTGGCAGGACGTGGATATAGTGATCTTACCCAATATCCAGTCTTTCCATGGGTCCTTGCAGATTATGAGAGTGAAAATCTTGATTTGTCTGACCCAAAAACATTCCGTAGGCTTGATAAACCAATGGGCTGTCAGACACCGGAAGGTGAAGAGGAATTTATAAAAAGGTTGGTCCGTATGAATTGAGGTCAAGTTCTTGTCGCATGTTTCAACTTGTCTTTTACTATATATTTTTTTTGACAAGAGAAAATTTAATGCATTTCATTTAAAAAAAGAGTAGAGATACAAAATGGAATTCGAATGAAAATACGGAAACTTGCATGACATGGAGCTACCCTAGCTAAACTATGAGCAACTTCATTGGCTTGTCTCCTAATAAACCTCACATCACTGGCTTGTTGGTGCCTACTGTCTTTTATTATATATGATGTGTTGTTTGCAGTTATTACCTGGGGATTATTGGCAAAAATATTTTGCCGATAAAATAAAATAAAATTTGTATACATTCACAAACCGAAAAAATTTATAAACAGTAATATCGTGGAAGGAGGTATTAGAACAATTTTTGTATTTGCAGGAAACTTATGGTATTAGAACAATTTTTGTATTTGCAGGAAACTTATGGTTTTGTACACTTACCGTGGGTTAATGTGTTATCAATATATCATGGAAAAACTTGATATTGTAATCATGATACCTTATCTAGTGACTAGTAAGATACTTTACCTTCTGGTACATCTCATTTACTTTATCATTTTTTATTAGATATGATAGCTGGGATGATCCAGAAGTTCCAAAGTTTCATTATGGATCTCATTATTCTAGTGCTGGCATCGTCCTATTCTATCTCCTCCGTCTGCCGCCATTCAGTATTGAGAATCAAAAGCTTCAGGGTGGCCAGTTTGACCATGCTGATCGCCTTTTCAATAGTGTAAGGGATACTTGGTTAAGTGCCGCTGGGAAGGGAAACACATCTGATGTGAAGGAACTGATTCCAGAATTTTTTTATATGCCCGAGTTCTTGGATAATCAATTCAATCTTGACTTGGGAGAGAAACAGTCCGGCGAGAAGGTTATACTAGTGCAGTATATTATTGCTAATTTAAGTCTTCAAGAACCAAAATGCAGGTTAAGTTACTAGTATATTTAATCACTTTCGTTTTTCTTTTAGGTTGGGGATGTTATGCTACCTCCGTGGGCGAAGGGTAGCGCTCGAGAGTTCATCAGTAAGCATAGGGAAGCTCTTGAATCTGATTTTGTCTCAGAAAATTTGCATCACTGGATAGACCTAATTTTTGGATATAAGCAGAGAGGGAAGGTGGGTATTTCATTTTGCTATACAGATTCTTGTCCCCAATCTTGTTTGAATGATCTCGTAATTACTGAATCTAATTATTGTATTGCTTAGTTTTATATATATTTTTATTTGAATTTTTGCTCTCAAAGACTTTATGTCAAGCAGAATTATTTTTCATTTGGTTGCAATTACAAAAAAGGCTTTCATTTTAAAAAGTAGTTATTATTTAAGTTTTTTTAGTAGCTTCACATAATCTGAAATCTGATTTGAATTTTATTCAAAAGCTTAATCAAACACCATAAAAAAGTTTTAAAGTGTTTCCACATTTATTGATGATCCTGTCAAGAAATATGTTTTTGACAAACCTCAAAAAAAAAAGAATATTGTTTTTGACAGATGCGCTAATTTCACGCCCTTTTGATTCCCGAAATATTTCATCTCTTCTGTTCCTAATATCTACTTTCCTGTACAATGGGCAGGCTGCTGAAGAATCAGTCAATGTGTTCTATCATTATACTTATGAAGGGAGTGTAGACATAGATTCAGTTACAGATCCTGCCATGAAAGCATCCATTTTAGCACAAATTAATCATTTTGGTCAGACACCAAAGCAACTGTTCCTCAAAGCTCACGTGAAAAGGCGAACTGACAGAAAACTTCCTCCCCATCCCCTTAAACATTCCAGTCATCTTGTTCCGCATGAGATCCGCAAAAGTTCTTCACCTATCACTCAAATTGTCACTCTCTACGATAAAATTCTCATCGCAGGAACTAACAATTTGCTTAAACCAAGAACATATACCAAATATGTTGCTTGGGGCTTCCCTGATCGTAGCCTGCGATTTTTGAGCTATGAACAAGATAGACTTATTTCAACACATGAAAATTTACATGGAGGTCATCAAATTCAGTGTGCTGGTGTTAGCCATGATGGTCAGATTCTGGTTACTGGGGCAGATGACGGGCTTGTTAATGTTTGGAGAGTTAGTAAATTTGGGCCCCGTGCCTTACGTCGCTTGAAGTTGGAGAAGCCACTTTGTGGGCACACAGCCAAAATCACTTGCCTTCAAGTATGCCAGCCTTACATGCTTATTGTGAGTGGATCGGATGATTGCACAGTTATTATATGGGATCTGAGCTCGATGGCATTTGTACGGCAGCTCCCAGAATTCCCAGCACCGGTTTCAGCAATTTTTGTTAATGACTTGACTGGAGAGATTGTTACAGCAGCTGGTATTCTTCTGGCGGTTTGGAGTATCAATGGGGATTGCCTGTCAATGATCAACACATCACAACTGCCTTCCGACTCTATTCTCTCGGTGACGAGCAGTAGATTTTCTGATTGGCAGGAAACAAAGTGGTACGCAACAGGCCATCAGAGTGGTGCTGTCAAAGTGTGGCAAATGGTTCACTGCTCTGACCCAGATAGCTCTCTCAGCAAATCAGGTGCAGGTGGGTTCAGAGTGTTAAACCTTGGTGCAAAAGAGCCAGAATACAGATTGATCCTACGCAAGGTACTCAAGTTCCATAAGCATCCGGTTACTGCTCTTCATCTCACAACTGATCTGAAGCAGTTATTAAGTGGGGATTCAGGAGGGCATTTGCTTTCCTGGACACTGCCTGATGAGAGTCTGCGAGGTTCATTAAATCAGGGGTGAAACCTGTGAATGATAATTAATTGTGCTGACTTTGGCTTTTGACCAGCCTTGTTGAATCCTAACATTGGCTTCTGATGGATCTCAATTGTTGAAAGACGGGTTCATGTTCCTAATTAGCGAAATTTACAAAAGAACGCTGGCCGGATTGAAACAGGGCAAACAAGGTTGACAAAGAAAAGATGAGACAACACCACATGCAGAGAGCTAACTAAGCTATATGCGTGAAGAGTACCATGTGTTCAATTTGTAGGTGAAGCATCAATCAGTGAAGAAAGCTGGGTGCTAAGTGGAAAAGGAGAAAGCAAATGTTGCCTGCGGTTTTGTATTTTTGGTGACTGGCGGACAATATTTTGATTTTGCCAAGAGAGATCTACTGTTCTTTCTTTGATGTACATATGTGAAGCAGCTTGTAATGTTGTGTATTTAAGTTGTATAGTAAAAAAGGCAAGTCGTTAAGTGGAATGTGATTGAAATGATAGGCCTTATGAGAGGCATGGTTATGGGACAGTTGGTGGGATGAGTATAATATACTTTAAGGGAAATTCTTTTTCCATAGTGACATTGGGGCATTTCTTTTAATGTGCCCCTAAAAGTAAAGAAAGAAACTAAAAGGTCATTTCCTTTGATTTTCACAATGTCTGAACATTTCCTCATTTTATTTGCCTGTTTTTTCTTTTCTTTAGGTGACGACATATATATTTTATTAAAGGGTCTTGTTAACCAGTGCTCCTGGGGCACTAGTTAAGTAGCTAAAAGTGGAAAGAAAAAACAACGTCAATAATAAAAGCAACACTTTTTCAAGTTTCAAAAAGTAAAATATACAATTTTTGAGAAAACATTTCTTTTATAATTCCTTAACTAGTGTTTCGGGGGCACTGATTTACATTTTCCTTTATTAAATGAGATCACAAGGAGAACTTCAGTACTAATGAATAAACAAATAAACAGGGAAAAATATATATTTTGGTCTAATGTTTGTTGTCTGGCATTTGCAGTTCTAATGGGAGTATAATAGAAAATTACTTCCTAGTTCCTACGCCTCTATTGTAGGACTCTCGTGTAAGATTTTGTCAATCCTTTTTACCTTGAAGTTTCAAGATGCAACAATTGATTTTTCAGAAAAACATCACCAATTAAATGAAGAGAATTAAAAAATAAACAATTTTTCTCTTATTAATGGAATGATTAACTTTGGTAAGAGAATGTATTTTGACAAATTTCGTGTAAAAACTATTTTTTTTTTGTGAAATTAAAACTATTTTTCTTAATTTTGTATTTATATCAACGTGGTATTCCGTCGTTTATTATAAGAACATTTAACAAATTTCATGAGTATTAAAAAATGTAATTAGAGTAATAAATTTGTCAAACATGTGCGTCACTTTTACATATTCAATTGTACAATTATTGATAGCATTATATAGAAGAAAAAAAAATTTCTCGATGATAAATTAACTAAAGAATATTTAAAGAATAATATTATTAAATGAGATGAATTAGTTATTTGCTTATGAATTTACTTGACCTTGACACCCAAAGAAAGGGTGTGAGTAACAAGGTTTGTTTGTGTAAAACTAATCATATGGTTTTGATTAGAGAAATGATATTTGAACAACCACTTTGCAACAACTTTTTGAGAACTTTCTCTTTCATACTCACATTACATTCTTATTCTCTCTTCCTTTTTTTTTCTTTTTCTCTCTCTCTCTCTATTATTTTTGACCAATCAAAAGAAAGAAAAGTAAAGTTGTCATAAAAGTTGTTCAAAAGAGTTGTACAAATATCACTGCTCTTTTGATTAACATTCAACGAGGACCTACAATGTTGTAAGATCATGTCAAATTCAGTAACAACTTGAGATGTCTATTCAAACAACCAACCACAACCCTCCGATCCATTCACCACATGTGTATAATAAACAAAATAAAAAATTAAATTATTTTATTTTAAATTTGAATAAAATAAATTGGTTAAATTATACTAAAAGTCCTTTAAGTTTGAGGTTTGTAATAAATTGGTCCTTTAAATTATTCTTGTCATACATAACTCCTTTAAGTTTTGAGGTTTGTAACAGATTTGTCTTTTAAGTTATTTTGGTCACACATAAGTGTTGAGGCAAAATCCTTAATTAATTTTAAAGATAATAAACTTTAGGGTTAATAGGTCTATACCCCCCCTGTAGTATAGGTCATTTTTGGTTTTCCCTCCTGTAAAATATTTTTTTTGATTTACCCCCCGTAAAATATTTTTGTTTTGATTTACCCCCCTAATAGGCCAAACAAAATTCAATTTTATTTTATTTTTCAAGAAATTTTCGTTTTTTTTGGCCTATTAAGGGGTAAATCAAAACAAAAATATTTTAGAGGGGGGTAAATCAAAAAAAATATTTTACAGGGGGGAAACCAGAAATGACCTATATTACAGGGGGCAAAGACCTATTAACCCTAAACTTTAATGATTAATGATTAAATGGACTTTGATTAATTCTTTGGTATTTAACTTGTGCTCTTGAGTGTTTTACTAAGACAGGAACAAAGTTTAAATCATACCAAGATATAAGAAATCAAAGGACATTGAATTCATGAACTAACTCTGAAGATCAGAAAGTTAGTTCAGAATGTTGATCAGTGAGTTGATCAGAACGTTCTGGTGGTAGTTCAGAAGAGTTTTTCATAAGCAAACCCAGAATCATCAAGAACATGAAGAACATGCAAGTACACATGACATGAATAAAAGGTCCAGTAAAGTACATCTGCATGGACCTACCAACAATAAAGGTATGGACAAGGAACTATGTCAAAAAGATTTGTAATGTTCATCCAAGACTATGAACATTAAAGTACTAGGAATATTCCAATGAGAATATTATCTTAGATGTTGCATTCACTGCACTTCAGTTGTGTCTTTACTATTAGAGTTGATTACATCAAAAGTTAAGTTTTACAAATCAACCTAAAGTAAGAACATTCTGAAAGTCAGAATGTTCACTCCTGCACATGCTTCCAGTTATGAACAGTGTAGTTGGTGGAAAGATGAAAAATGTAGCAAAAGGAGATCTTGTATCAGAGATATCTTATCCTCTGATCAGAATCAAGCAAAATATCCTTGAAGCATGGGCCTGAAGTTGCAGACCCACCATCTTCTCTCTCCTGCACAATGACCAACGCAAATTTGGTTCAACTTTATCCTACTTTATCCAACAACGTTTGATGCATATGGAGAAGTTACTTTTTGGTGGATAAAGCCCAACAAATCTCATGTCACGCCTTGAACAAACCCAGAAACTCATCAGACATTCATCATTGATGAACCCAGATGAAGAACATCATGAATATCAACATTCTGATGAAGAACACAACAACATTCTGATGTTCATCCTGGGAACACAACAACATTCTGATGGTCAGAATGTTCACCCAGATTTTCAAGTAAAAGCTTGTGGGGCCCAGGACACTTGGCATAACACCATTGGTCACCTTACAACGGCTATATGAGCCCTAAAACTCTATAAATAGAGATCAAAGACTCAACATTAATTGCACCATTGCAAAGCATACAAGAAAACAACTTGAATTGTTTGAAGCTCTTGCAATTGAAATTGATCATCACTGAAGGCTCTTTTTACCTTCTTGTAGTGTACATCAATACTCTTTGTTATCTCTTTCAAAGATAACTTCTTCTTCCTCCTCTTCTGTTTGATTCTCAAACATTCAAAACTTCTCACAAATTGTAATCAAGTCTCATCTAGCTTTAGGGGTACTAAAGTGTTAGTTTGAGCAAAGAGTGTAAAAGTCTAAGTGGTTAACTTAGCAACAAGGTGCAAGCCTGCTGAGGCTTAGAGAATACAAATTGTGTAATTGTTCAGGTGAACAAAGATTGTAAGGTGCAGGATTTGAGAGGTTATCTCAAGTATCATAGTGGAAACTCTCACAAGATTGTGAGGAGTGGACTAACCCACATTGGGTGAACCACTATAAATCTGTGCGTGTTAATTCTCTCTTCCCTATACTCTTTACTTACTGCAAACACAAACACATTTACTTTGTTAAACTGTTTTTGCACTCAGACATCAGAACGTTCTGAAGTCTATTATTAACTTAACCATTCCAAGTTTCAACTTGAGAATTACTTTTTAAGTTACAGGATAATTTTTTAAAGGGTCACAATTCAAACCCCCCCTTACTTGTGACTATTTTATCTACTTCAACAAGTCCTTTAAGTTTGTAAATGTTTTCAATTTAGTCCTTCTGACACATCACCGTTTTGAATAACAGAAGGACTAAATTGAAAACATTTACAAACTTAAAACGACTTATGTGTGACCAAAATAACTTAAATGACCAATCTGTAACAAACCTCAAACTTAAAGGGCTTATGTGTGACCAAAACAACCTAAAGGACCAATATGTTACAAACCTCAAACTTAAAGGACCCCTGGTATAATTTAACCAAATAAATTTGTTAAAAAATGTTGTTAAAATTAAATTATAAACTAAAAAAAATATATACCGGATATGATCAAAATAAATGTGTATTTTGTTGATCGTAGTCCTGCAACATGCTTATTTTT
>Ga0228710_1000808_pt1 | contig 43451 bp, 21 predicted proteins | sample MedpolnodulmetaG_FD_177995 | JGI IMG/M metagenome (GOLD analysis project Ga0228710, IMG submission 177995) | Root nodule microbial communities from Medicago polymorpha collected in Santa Monica, California, United States - pink nodules | ecosystem: Host-associated > Plants > Roots > Nodule... | reverse complement strand
CCCCCAAGATAAAGAATCTTGTATGTCTTGTTTATAGAGGATGTTTTCCCATGAGAGCTTGACTAAGTAGTAGAGGCATGCATTGTCCCATTGATTGTGTGTTGTGTGGAAGTAATTTTGAAAATACTATTCATATTCTTCTAGAGTGTCCCGGTGCTATGCATATTTGCAGAGAGGTTAATTTATGGGATAAGATTGACAAGGCATTAGGGCTAAACTATAACATGTATGCGGTGATTTTTAGCCTCTTGTCGCAACCTAATCCGTCTCAAAGTTCTCTTTTTGCCAAAATCTTGTGGAGCATTTGGAAATGTAAGAACCTTAAGTTATGGCAACAGAAGGCGGAGACTAATGATCAGGTTTTAGCTTGAGCAACGACCCCCCTTAAGGAGTGAATGGATGTGCAATGTATTAGAAGAGAGGGTGGCACGCCTATAGATGTGAATAAGCCAGAGCCAATATGACAAGAGGTTGTTCGATGGGAAAAGCCAGCAAGAGGCCGATACAAATGTAATATAGATGATTCCTTAATTATAGTTTTACGCAGTTATTAAGAAAATGATTAGTATTGTTAATTTTAATGGTAAAATGTGTTTCACTAACTAAAATACTCTTATTAATTATAGTTAGTGGAGTAGTTTGATGATTGAAATATAATAAATAAGAGTAAGTTAGTGAAAAAATAATAAATATTGTATTGGCATTGTAAAAGACACAAGTAATTTGACGGAAGGAGTAGCCGTTTGATTCATCAAAATGTTTTACCAAAGACATGGCATAACATCATAGATCTCAACAGTTAACATCAAAATCAACAAATTGGAGAACAAAATTTGCAGCAAAATCAACCACTATGTTAAACACAAGAATCCGAGTTGGAGTTATCAACATAATCAAAGCTATTTCTCTAATGTCGCTATAGCTTGATTATCAAATTACTATGTTCTTTTTGGCTCAATTGTATCGGTAAATGAGATCCGTAAATGAAAAAGAAAAATAATTTGTTTCTACAATTTTTTGTTTTTATAAGGTAGCCGTTTGATTAGTCTAATGGATGAGATTGAAGCAACATAAGGGGAATCAAAGAAAGTGGTTGTAGAGGATCCGAATCCCATTTGACGTGTTGCTGAAGTGTGTCATGATTAGCATGGTACGCATTTTTATTCAATAACATTAATCATTATGCTTCTCTAATAAAAAAAACATTAATTGTCTTCGTGATCTTAACTCAGTTGGTAAAGACAATGTATAATATATACAAAGTCCGAGGTTCGAACCCTGAACATAAAAAACAGTAATCATTACACATTTCAACGATACATGATAGAATTTCATTTTTTTTTAAATGTACGGAGGAGACCAACTATATGATATATATTTCCACTCCAAAATTCATGATTAATATCTCACATGTTTTTATTAAATAACATTAATTTTTCTGACAAATTAAATTAATTTCAGATTTTTATTTTACACATTAATCATGAGTAATATTTTTGCATAACAATATTATATCCTTTATGTTTATGAATATTGTGTTTTCAAAGATTAATTTTATCATCTAAAAAGGTTTAGTGGTATAGTTTGTTGGCTGCTTACCTTGCACTTATATGTAATTTTTTGTATATAAATAGATCATTAATTCACTATTTATAAAGACAATTTATATGATATATAACTTTCATTCGAAAAGTCATTTTATAAAAGTAGTAGTGTTATAATTAAATAACTTGAAGGATCTATGGTGTAATTTAACCTTGAATATATGAGTAAAATAGTTTTATATAGTCAATATTTATAAAATAAAGGTCAAATTGATGATGTCCATTTTTATTAAACTAAAGTTTAGTTGAGTTTGATTCTGAGATCTCTTTAGGGTCAAGATAGACTTTAAGGCTTAGCGAGTGCTAACAAATGTTGTTATAGAACACCCATTAAAAGGGTTAATATGTTGATAGGAAGAGTAGAACCCACACTTTTACGAGGTATGAGTCAACTTCATACCAAATGAGCCCGTCCTTATTTGCTATCATGTCCTAATTTAAACCACAAGTAGATTTGTGTGTGGAAAGGGCAAGACATGAGATTATAAAAGATGGGTAGTAGAAAACAACGGGAGAGACACACGCAAGAAAGTTTTTTGTTTTTTTTTGAAGGAAAGATGGTTATATCATTTCATTAACAAACAAATGCGCTACATTAATATATGTATTGGAGCTAGCTAAAACCGTGGCTACCCCTAATTAAAGGTTCATCTTAGAACACTAGTCTAAAAAGGTTTAGTTACTCATGGTAACTAACGACAAATTACAAAAGAAATAAAACATACTCTAGTGACTTAGAGTGAGGAGAGAAATTTCTCCCTTGAAGCTCCTAGTGCTTGCATTACTCTTGAACCACTTTGTTATGAATGAAAAATCATGAACGAGAGGAGTGATATTTCTAGAGAGTGTTTTCATATGAAGTTGGGCTTAAAAATCAGACTTTTCCACTTAAAACAAAAAAAAAAACAGATATGGCCGCTCCTAGTACACTTGGGGCACTTTCCTAGGCGCATAGGTGCAATTTTCATGCGTCTCAAGTGTGCCAGCACACTTGGGGCGCATGAAAGACACTTGGAGTGCCTGACAACTTATTTCGGGTGCTTCAGTGCAATTTTCAGCGCAAAATCGTCTGTTTCTTCGTTCTTTTGGGTGTTTGCTTCCATATAAGATGTCTTGGGACATGAGAACATAATTCCTCCCTTATAAGGTCTTATGAGGACTCTTGAATCTTTATTCATTGTCTTCCCAAAGTCTTCAGAAGTCTTCAAATATTTTGCTTTGCCGATTTGCATGATTTCTTCTTGAATTACATCAAAACATCCTAGAATTGTTATGTTTCGGGAAAAACTAAAATTACATGACTCAATATAGCAAACATTACAAATGTCCTAAAAACCATCGACAATTGTTCGAATACTCCTCTATTGAGGATGAAAACTAACTGAAAATAACTGAAAAACATGCTAAGAATAATGTAAGATGGTCTGTCATCACAACCACAAATTATATGTAGCTATAATATATTATAGTCATTAGTCTATAGCTATAATATTTTATAGTCATTGCTCAAGATAGAAAATATCTTATACTCCCTCCATCTCAAATTATACGTCGTTTCGGGAAAAATAATTTGTCCAAAATTATGTCTTTTTACGATACGAATGAAACATTAATGTTCATTTTCCTATTATATCTTTAACTATTTACTACTCTTTCTTCTTTCAATTCTTTCAGTTATCTTTTCTATATTATTTATTAAGGACAATTTTGTAAAACAACTCATAATATCTCTTTTCCACCCAAAATTATTTACATTTTTTAATACATATGAAATACCCAAAACATCATATAATCTAGGACGGAGTGAGTAATAAATATTTTACTTTTTTTTTAGGGATTATAATAAATTTACTTGATAAAATATCATACTTTTAAAATTTTATGAAACTTTATATAATTGATTTACTCGATAAGAACCACTCTCTGTCTCAAATTAGATGACATCTTTACCATTTTTCTTTGCTTCAAATTATTCTTTTTCATTAACATATACTTTTATTTATTGCATTTCAATCATATATCTATTCCACTAACCAGAGACGGATGACACCCTGGATTTTCAAAATATGCACCTGATATTCTGTTTTATTTCTACATTGCACACCCTGGTTTTTTCGGTTTTTTCAAAATGTACATTTCTCACCTCATACATGTTTGGCGATTCAAGTTTTTTCTACGCAAGGGACTGACCAGCTATGCATAGACTGACTAGCTCTTTTAATTCTTGTTTGTTGCTTCCTTCTTTTATGAGTACGTTTTTGCTTTCTTTTAATCTTTTCCCAAGGGCAAAAGTGTGGACACAATGTTTTTGTTTACACGGTCTTGCTAATCAATGCTTTAAAGATATTGATTAAGGAATTTAATAATAAAAAATTTGTCTTGAAAATATAAACTTTTATTTTTGTCTTAGCAATAATCACCCTATTTTTTGTTGCAAACATACTAATTTTAACGCCTTAACCAATGCCTCAAGAACACTCATTAACATTCTCCTTGTTTATAACATGATAAATCATACTCCCTCTGTCCCGCAATAGATAACTCATTTGAAAATGTGCAATTTTGACCTAACTTACTTTAACCATATTTTTATAATAATATACAAAGATAAATAATATCATATAAGATGTCGTTAGATTCATCTCGATGAGTATTTTCAAAATATCAAATTTTCATAATTTTTTCATAATTTTCATCTCGTTAGAGTCAACTATGTCATGTATTATGGGACGGAGGGAGTAATTATTATCACAATTAATTCTATTTTTCCTTTTTTCTTTTTATATTTTTCTTTCGTCTCTAGTTATCGTGACTATGATTAATTTCTTAATACAAATAATATTCCATCTTTTAATTTTTTTTTACCAACATTCCATCTTCTAATTATTAAGTAATAACTACTAAAATTTATAATTTGTCAAAATAAATAATAAGTAGTTTAGAGGATTGGATAATTTAACTAGTTTGAGTTAGAAGATAAAGAGTTAGAAGCCTTGAGTTTAAACACAGACAAAAGAGAAAGAATTAATCTTACAACTAATTACTAATTTTTTTTTTAAAGAATCTAATTACTAATATTTGTCAGTAAGAAAAAGCAATTTTAAATAACACCGGTACCTTGGTCTGGTGATATAACTAAAAGACTAATTTATTTGTAAGTGCAATAATTTTGAGACTAAATTTTGACCGTAAATAACACACAAGTTAGCATAAGGACCAAGTTGTTTAATATAATTCAAATTTTATTATATTTTTCTTTCTACTTGAGCAGGGTGAGTTACCTTCTCTATTTTGCATTTGTGAGATTTCAATTCTTAGCTTGCTTTCTACATTGGTGGAGTTGCTAAGTTGCAATCAAGCTTTTGAGTGTGTATTAATTATAACCGCAATTGGTTTATATAAAATTAGATGTCTTATGCAAGTATTTTCTAAAATTGGAATTTTTTTAATTTCTACGAAAGTGGTGCATTTATCTTGAATATGCTTTTGGTGCAACTCCTTACCAATGTAGTCACACAATTTGTTAAAACTAATTGTCCTTAGTCATTGATCTTTAGTTGAAACAATGTAATCACCAAGACAAAGAAGTGGGTAGAAGGACAAAGGGTACATGCACAATTAAGAAAAAGTTAGGATGAATTGAAATACAATAATTTATTTATGGATCATGTTAATCAACATCCCGGACACTAGTTAAGCAATTAAAAATGGAAAGAAATGTCAAAGTTAACATTAAATGCAACACTTTTTCAAATTTTAAAAAGTAAAATATACAATTTCCAAAAAATATACTTCTTTTTATATATCCAAAAGTGAGACGTAGTTTAGTGCAGCATATGCTGACTTGAACATCAACATTATATATTTAAACATATTAGTATTTCAATCACTTTAACTTTGTCACTTTTGTAGATATTATGTCGTACTCTTGAATTGAATGTTGTAAGTTTGTTTTCAAATTCAATCTTTGAGTTTTAGACACAAAATTTGTGTTGTTTTCTTTATAATATACCGATATATATATACACACACACACCTCATCCATTACAAAACGCAGGAAGTGGCTTTATCCATGTAATCGGATTTAACTAAGTCTGGTTAAATCTTGGAAGAACAAGGTTCTTCAAGAAGTGAATTATCATTTAATTATGGAAATTAATTCACTGTTTTCCTTTTCATTTTTGTTAATTATCGATTAACATTCATGATGCAATTTAGTCTATGGTGTTTGCCCTTGCACATAATACCAACGGTGTTCGTCTAAAACAATCATATTCATTGGTCATAAATTAAGAAAAAATATTATTAAAAATTAGGATTTTTTTTAATAAAAAATCTGGTCTTAAAAATTAGTTTCAAAAGAAAAATAACCAATTTTTAATATGGATTTTAAAAAAATCCAGATATATTTACAAACCAAACATTATCCATTTATAAACCGGTTTTATAAAATATCCAGTTAAATATCCGTAACCACATTTATAACTGGTTTGGTAATAAAATATGGTTATGGTTATCAATCCAATCCATATAAGTGGTTTATAAATGGTTATGATTTGGTTGGTCAAAATATCCGACCATGCACACCCCTAACAGGAACTCAAGCTATATAATATGGTGAAGCTAATTTAATCAAAGAATAAATAAATATTTGGTGAGGCTAAACTCAGTCTAACATAATGCCAGTTCAAAAGGATTACTGTGGTATATAGGAATTCTTTGTTTTGCATTTATAAATGGCAACTATACCCTATCAATCATCATAAAAATAAATTTTATAAGTATGAGACCAAGTTTCACGTCTCTATTATTTTTCATCATTTTTTTTTAGGTTTGTACGATCTTGTACCAGATCTTCGTTTAGTTATGATGATAGCACCACTCTCACTGAAAAATGATATAATAACATTTTTTTGGCATATTTAATTACTGATCGTGTCGGTGTATTGTAAAATGATGCAATTTGTCCTTCAAATTCACACACAATTTCAGACCTGGCAACCATATGAAAACAAAATTATAGGTAAATAATGTAGAAAATCACCAACAACCATTGACTTTTGTTACAAGAGAGTGCCAAGTCATTACCTTATCAAGATTGAGTCACGAAGCTGTGAGTGGATTCACTAAGATCACGACTAGTATAAAAGCAGCAAGTCACTCTTGTGTTTTATGCACCAAACTCATAAGTCACTAACATGGCTTCCTCAAACTTCCTAGTGTTGCTTCTTTTTTCTCTCTTTGCCATTCCTCAGGGTCTTGCCAATTATGAGAAGCCTCCGGTTTACCAACCACCGGTCTACAAACCCCCCGTTGAGAAGCCACCTGTGTATAAGCCACCAGTAGAAAAACCTCCAGTTTACAAACCACCGGTAGAGAAACCACCAGTGTACAAGCCACCAGTTGAGAAGCCCCCGGTCTACAAACCCCCAGTAGAGAAGCCTCCTGTTTACAAGCCACCAGTTGAGAAACCACCAGTATACAAGCCACCAGTTGAGAAGCCCCCAGTTTACAAGCCACCAGTAGAGAAACCACCAGTGTACAAACCACCAGTTGAGAAGCCTCCGGTCTACAAACCACCTGTAGAGAAGCCTCCTGTTTACAAGCCACCAGTAGAGAAACCACCAGTGTACAAGCCACCAGTTGAGAAGCCCCCGGTCTACAAACCCCCGGTAGAGAAGCCTCCTGTTTACAAGCCACCAGTTGAGAAACCACCAGTATACAAGCCACCAGTTGAGAAGCCCCCAGTTTACAAGCCACCAGTAGAGAAACCACCAGTGTACAAACCACCAGTTGAGAAGCCTCCTGTTTACAAGCCACCAGTAGAGAAACCACCAGTGTACAAGCCACCAGTTGAGAAGCCCCCGGTCTACAAACCCCCAGTAGAGAAGCCTCCTGTTTACAAGCCACCAGTTGAGAAACCACCGGTATACAAGCCACCAGTTGAGAAGCCCCCAGTTTACAAGCCACCAGTAGAGAAACCACCAGTGTACAAACCACCAGTTGAGAAGCCTCCTGTTTACAAGCCACCAGTAGAGAAACCACCAGTGTACAAGCCACCAGTTGAGAAGCCCCCAGTCTACAAACCCCCTGTAGAGAAGCCTCCTGTTTACAAGCCACCAGTAGAGAAACCACCAGTGTACAAGCCACCTGTTGAGAAGCCTCCAATTTATAAGCCACCAGTTGAGAAGCCACCTGTGTACAAGCCCCCAGTCTACAAACCTCCTGTAGAGAAGCCTCCTGTTTACAAGCCACCAGTAGAGAAGCCACCTGTGTACAAGCCTCCGGTCTACAAGCCCCCAGTTGAGAAACCACCAATTTACAAGCCACCAGTTTACAAGCCTCCAGTCGAAAAGCCACCAGTTTACGGACCACCTCACCACCCATAGTACCCTCCGGTAGATGGTACTACCCGTTTTTAAAGCATGCTTTTAAGTAAATAAGTTAAATAAGAGATATATAAAGTTTCCAAAGCAAGGATCATATATTCTTGGATATCTTCAATTCAATCTTTTGTTTACAAATGCTATTACCAAGACAAGAGTGTGAAAGAAAATGGTGCCATTTGTACTTCAAATTATGAATAAGAACGTTATGATGTGGTACTTCTTAATTTGTGTTTGTTGACTAAATTGGACACAGTATACTTTACTTAATTCCCTATCATATCAGTAAGGTGCATGAAAGTTCAGTCTTGAATGGTAGACATAACGAATAATTAATTTATGTTTGAATCTCGAATTTACTAAATTAACGAACTTGTAATTTCATTGGAATATACTTGACTCAGTGGTAGCTTTATTTCAACTTGGAAAATGTCCGTGATATGACAATTTTTCCAAAACAAGTACACGTTAAGATTCTTGAGAACTTATACGTGAAAAATCATTTTGGTGCTTAAAGTTTAATGAGTTGGACAAATTATTCACTCAAATATGGTAATGATAATGTAGTCTCTTAAATTATAGAATGCCATTTAATTTAGTTATCTTTTCAAAATTAGCATCACATTTCGCAAGGTTTTATATTTGTGTTGATGCATCGATCAGTTAAGATAAGGATCACGAAAATTAGGTTTTTGACTTGGTTTTGATCAATGCTTCCTGAAGATATGTTTTTGGTAGTTGAACTAAATTGAAGAGATTAAATTGGTATTTTACAAATTTCAATGATTAATTTCAAGGACTAAAATGATGATTCGCTCAATAATTATTGTGACTTCTTCACTTTTGTATTTATTTTTAAGTAAATATTTAAAAAAAATGATGATATTAGCTTTGACACAATAAAAATTCAATCAATGTTGATTTAGCTATCAATGCTACAGATCCGGATGTATGAGTACTCCGATCAATTTAATTTTGTCACTTTTGTAGTTATTTTGTTGGTTTACGCTATTAACTTGCATCTAGTGAGCTTGTTCATAGCTTCATTGTTTCAGTTTTAGTGATATGAAATTTGTGTTGTATTCGATCTGATTTACCTCGCGATATGAATAATATCTTTTTTTAGTCAAAATTGATCATGTCGGATATGACATCATTGGGTTGATAGTGTTGAACGACCTTTGAGTAAGAAAATGTTGAACCAAAATGAGTTTTGTACAATGTCTTTGAAGTTTTGATAATAATAAAGTATGAAAAGAACTATTGGATCTGCTAATGTATCTTCAAGTATGCAAGACCATAGATTAAAATTCGAAGTATTAAATCAAGTTTTGGTTCTGAAAGAACAAGATTCTGAACATATACAAGAGCATCTGCAACTTATGAGAAGCTGAAGATTTGGATCAGCCTTTGAAGGTCAGAAGCATATGAAGGATTGAAGACTCTGAAGGTATCCAGACTCTAAAGGACACGTCAACATCAGAAGACTCTGATTGGTTTTGTCTTCTTCTAAATGAAGGTCACTATTAGATTCTGATGGAACCGTTTGTCTTCTTCTGACCACATGCCCAAACACACAGAGAACTTCAAGGATAATTGGAATGAAACAGATAATTCTAGTTGAAGCAAAGGAAATTCAAATTATCTTTTTATCGACATTAACCATATTAAGAAACATTCTTACGTCTCTGATCAAGACTCTCAAGGACTCTAATTTATGCGCTAACACTCTCCAACGTCTCTTAGATTTCCTACCATAAGGAACTGAGGACTTGAAGAAAAGTAGAACTTTCTGTATATTTTACACTCTCAGAATCTTAGCAAACTAAAGACTTAAAATTTCTTAACTTTATATCTTAGAAATTTGTAAGTCTTAAGATTCCAATATGAATTGTATTGGTTACACCTCTGATTGTATATAAAGTCTAAAACCCAAAGAATTTTTTATTTGACTAAGTTAGATTGTAGAAGTCTCTTTCAATTGTGATTGAGCAGAGGAAGTCAATTTCTTGTGTGATTGAGAATTGGAAGTGTCTTACTTGTGTGCTTGAGCAATTGTATTCTTAGTGATTATAGTAAAAATCTCTTCGAAGTGCAAGGGGACTAGACTACTCTTGATTTGTGAGAGGAATTAGCATTGTGTCCTCTCTCTCTCTCTCTCTCTCTCTCTCTCTCCCACTCTCTCTCTCTGTCTGTGTGTGTGTGTTTTTTATCCGCTGCATATTTACTCTGTTTCAGACTATGAATTGAACTCTTTTTTCAGCTTCAGACTTTGATTAGTTTTGCACACACTTAATTTTTTTTTGAATGAGCTAACACAATTCAACTACCTTGTGTTTTTCTCACTTTCAATTGGCAGGGGCGGAGCCCTTCATGGGCTGGGGTGGGCCACGACTCACCCGGAAAAATTATAAAATCAACATGTGTAGCTCTAACTTGCGAGATTTTAAACAATTTTGCTATGATTTTAGTGTTCGGCTGATCCAAATCCCTACTAATCGGTTTAGTGGTCCACCTTAAAAATTAAAAAATTAAAACTTATAGGTCTATTTTGCAAGGTTTTAAACAATTTTTCAACGGTTTTAAAACTTAGACTTGGCTGGTTAATGGAGGTTTACAAACCTTCTAATTTTTTGAGGTTTCAAATCTCTTTTTTATTGCCTTGTCAACTGAAAATTTCCCCAATTAAGAGTTGTATTATACAAAAAAAAATCATAATTGATTTTTTTTTTAAAAGCATCCACCCGAGCTTTTTAATGCTGATTACTACTTTAATTTTATGTTTACATATTATTGTTTATAATTTATTTTAGCTGCCCACCCAAACTATTTTTTCTGGCTCTGCCACTGTACAGTTGGTATCAGAGCACCGTCTGTGCTCTACGCTTAACCATGATATATGCTGAAAAGACCCTTGGTACTGCTGCTGCTGGTTCCGTTGCAACCATACAATAGCACTTCTACCTCTGAAAAGAACAATTATTCAGCAAGACCTCCATCCTTCAATGGAGATGTTGCTCAGTTTTCATGGTGGAAAGAGTAAAATGTATAGTCACATCATAGGTGTTGATGATGAAATATGAGATATCATTGAAGATGGTGTCGATTTTCCTTTTGATCTTGAAGGAATGGCAGTGGATATGAAAAGTCTCACCGAGGCTCAATGGTGTTGAAACAAAATGGGTTTTGTATTTGCCTCTGAAGTTTTGATGATAACAAAGTCTTAAACCAATAATTGGATATGCTAATGTATGTTCAAGTTTGTAGGACCATAGACTAAAATTTAATGTATTAAATAGAGTTTTGGTACTTAAAGAGCATATGCAGGAGCATTTGGAGTTTGAGAGAAGTTGAAGTTTTGGACCAGACTGTAAAGGACTTAAGCCTCTGAAGGCAATCATACTCTGAAGGTCAAGAGCATTTGAAGACTGAAGAATCTGGAGGACACATATGATTTGTCGTCTTCTGAAGAAGTCGCTATCAAACTCAGATAGTACACTTTGTCTACTTCTGACCACGTGTAGAAACAAACAAAGAATTTCAAAGACAATTGGAATGAAACAGATAATTCCTTTGTAAGCAAATGAATTTCAAATGTCTTTTATGCGACATTAACCAAATCAAGAAACATTCCAACGTCTATGATTAAGCTTCTCAAGGTACAAAACCGGAATACTCTAACAAATAGGGCAACAACATGATAGGTATAATACTCCCTCCGTCTTAAAACAAATGTTTCTTTAGAGTTTTACACAGTTATTAAGAAAATGATTAATATTGTTAATTTTAATGGTAAAATGTGTTTCATTTACAAAGATACTTTTATTAATTATAGTTAGTGGAAAAAATAATAAATGTATTCAAATTGTAAAAGAGACAAGTAATTTGAGACATAGAAAAATAATAAAGAGGACACCCATTTTAAGATAAAAGAGTAGCCTTTTGATTCATCAAAATATTTTACCAAAAACATGGAACAACATCATAGATCTCAACAGTTAGCATCAAAATCAACAAATTGGAGAACAAAATTTGCAGCAAAATCAAATACAATTTCAAACACAAGAATCTAGAAGAATACGAGTTGGAGTCATCAACATAATCAAACCCATTTCTCTAATGTCGCCATGAATTGATTGTCAGATTACTATGTGTTCTTTTTGGCTCGATGGTATCAGTAAATGAGATCAGTAAAAGAAAAAGAAAAATAATTTGTTTCTACAATTTGTTGTTTTTATATGGTAGCCATTTGATTAATCTAATGGGTGAGATTGGAGCAACATAAGAGGAATCCGGAAAGTGGCTGCTGAGGATCTGAATCCCATTTGACGTGTTGTCGAAGTGTGTCATGATTAACATGGTACACATTTTTATTCAATAACATTAATCATTATGCTTCTCTAAAAAAACATTAATCATTATTCTAAAAAAACATTAATTTGATAAAAAAAAACACATTAATCATTATGCATTTTAATGACTAACTATATGATATGCTTCCACTCCAAAATTCATGATTAATATCTCACGTGTTTTTATTAAATAACATTAATCTTTTTGACAAACTAAATGATTTCAGATTTTTAATTTAGACATTAATCATGATTAATCTTTTTGCATAGCAATAATTATGTCCACTAAATTCATGAATATTGCGTTAATTTACCATTTAAAAAGGCTTAGTGACAGATATGAATGTCAATAGGTACCCATGGGCATGGACAATATGATACCCATTTATGGTCCGTGGGATAAATATGATACCCATACATAATCCATAAAAAACTCATGATTCTTACATAATCCATAGGATATGTTTTATGATGTTAATGAACTGAAAATGGTGAACTTAATAAGATGAATTAAAAAATTAAAAATAAAATAAGTTACTAATGAGGAATATTAGGTGGATTGTAAAATTTCCTTCAATATGGTAACAACTTTTAAGTAATAAGATAAGAGAATCGGATATGGATACCCTAGGTATGGATACAATCAAATTCGTGTCTGTATCCATATAAAAATGGGTAGTCAAATACCCGTTTATTATACACGTGGATACCCGTTTATCTACCCGCCCTGTACCCGTGACGGATATTACCCATGAGTACCCGTGGACATGGGTATTTTTGCCAGCTCTAGTGACAGAGTTTGTTGTTTGCTTGCCTTACACTTATATATAATTTTTTTGTATATAAATAGAGCAGTTGTTGAATGTCACAATTTACAAATACATTTAAAACGTCATTTCATAAAAGTTGTACTCTTAAAATAGGTATATTTTATAATAGTGTCACTTTCTTAAGTAAAGTTCTAAAACATCTAAAAAAATATGAATATGGCATGGCATGGCATGGTTTGATTTAATATATGAGTAAAATAGTTTTACCATACAAAAAAACGTGTTTTTTCTACGTGGCTAAAATTTGTACATTCCGGCGGTTTTAGCCGCCGCTATACAGATTAAGCAAAGATTAACCAAACCAAAGATTAAATATAAAGGACAAAAGTTATAAATGATTAAGAAAAATAATACAAATTAGTCCAAAATTAATAAATTCATATATAGCATTTTAAAATCATGAAGAAAAACAAATCAGTAAATAATAACAATATATCTGCAATAAATCAAAGAATCTAATAACACTTCAGATACAAGCTTCGTGAAATTAAAAAAATTATAATAAAAAAGAGAAAAAAAGAAAGCAAAGAATTATCGCAATAACGACAGGGAAATTTGTGAAGGTAGAAAGAGAAGAGAATGTGAGATCCGAACAATCTTTTACTGGATTCAAAGATGAAGGTTTTGAGGGTTTTGAAATTTTGATGGTTTGTTGTTAAAGATCGAGGAATTTAGGGTTTTGGAATTTCGATTGAAGATGGGTTTTGGAGGAATTGATGTGTTTCAAGCTTTGCGTGTTTGTGGATTTGAGTGTTTGAAGTTATGGAATTGAGGGTTTGGGTGTTTTAATCGATGTGTCCTACTTTCTGAATTGAGAAAAAAAGATTATGTGTTGAGAAAAAAAGATGAAGGTTTGGGTTTTGGTTATAAAATATTATGTGTTGAGAAAAAAAGAGCTAAAAAACGATGGAGGGTTTTGTAAAAAATTGGAAAAAAAGGGAAGTTAATGTGCCAAATGTCGTGGTGTTGGAAAAATTAAAAAGGTTAATATCAGCAGTCTAAAATGCCATAATATACAAGGTACATTGTTAAATTAAATTTTGTAAATACCGGCGGTCGAAGTTGATGTAATGTACAATAAAAAGCGGTAGTTAAAAAAAAAAACTCCATCGACACTTAAGTACCGAGGAGCTATTTCATACTTTTTTAATTAACCACATCAGTAGTTAATTACCGCCGGTTACATTCCACGACAATTAACTGTCAATGGAGGTATTTAAGTAATTTATAGGTGTTTTTTCAGTCAAACATGATGTGTCAACAACAATTTTGATTCTCTTCACTTCCTTTATTCACGTAAGTAATTAAACAAATCATTACTAAATTAGAAGCAAAACACATAATAATATTGATAGTAGATGGCTAGCTTGTACGGTTTGTTTGCATGTAGCTTGATTCGATAAAAATATTAAATTAGATTAGATGAAGTAAGATACGCTTTTGAATGTACGAATTACAAACTATCCGTAGTAGCGGGAAAGTAAAGAAAAGGTACCAGCAGAAAACTATATGCAGTAACATAACACCATATTGAATGGGAGGTGAGTTTCTAAATGATAGCATGAAATTTATATTTAAATGCGAGTTAATGCAAGTATTAGTTTTAACTCTATTATTGTTGATTTAAAGTTACACAACATATTTTTTTGGCCCACTCAGGATCATTTTACTAGCTCTGCCATTGAAAGTCATTATAAAATATGGCCAACATTTATTAACATAAAGCTCAAATTGATCAAGCCCATTTTTTTAAACTAAAGTTTAGGTGAGTTTGATTCCGAGATCTCATTAGGGTTAAGATAGATTTTAAGGTTCAACGAGTGTTGACAAATACTAAATCGTCTACCCGTGCTACCACACGGGTCATAAACATTTAGAAATTATTAAAAATACAAAATCATACGTAATACACACATCCAATGATGCACGGGTCATATCGTGCGTAACAACCAGTAAAATGACATTTCATACTAAAAGATTGTCATAAACGAAGTCACATTATTAACATTGATCCACATTAATCATAAAATTATAATAGTCAATTATCTTTTGGAAATCATACATAAAACATACACCGTTTGACGTTAGCATCATTATCATCTTCATTGGTACCAATGTCTTCAAACCTAACGCACGGGTCTTTTAAAACATAGCTTAATGTAGTTACAATATTGTAAACAAAATCATCCTAACATGCACCTCAACGACATTTAGAGTTATATCAAAGATTTCATTTAATTTGCAATATAAAATCCTGCGTCTCAAACACCATACATAGAATAGTGTAGAAATTTGCAATGTAAAATCTAGATGAACTGCATAGAAGATTGAACATAGTCCCACATTTTACATGATACTATCAACTCAAATAATAGGTGATGACCTGTTGAATAACATCCCCTCATATTTAGCCATATTTCATTTCACAATCTTCCAAATTAAACCTGCATGAGGTAAGATTGATCATGAAACCACATTTCAACAAACAAAAAGCAATGCTACTTATTATAAACAATAAACCCTTTAAATATGAGTATGATAGGAAGTTAGTGAGACTAAACAAAGAGATATTAGGAAGCTTGTGAACATACAAATACTAAAGCTATGGGAAAAACATATCTATGGCAGTAAAATGACATTGGTCTTGCTCTCTAATGCATTTTCGTAGTCCAAAGATGCAAAAGAATTGAGTCATTAATAAATTTTTTGTATAAGTGACTTAATAATGAATGCTAAAAATGTGAATGAATTAATATGGACCGATCATTTTCCATGTCAATGTGTTTTTATAAAATTATCTAAGGGTGATTATATGACAATGACTCCCACCTCCAGCGAGAATTTTCTGAACCAATGCCAACGATTTAAATACAGTTCAATTATAACTTTAGCTCAAAATAAGATTGTAGACCGCAACAAAGCTATAAATAGAATATATAAGCTTACTCAGATGAAAAGTAAAATAACAAAACATGTTTCTTACACTATACATCAAACTTTATAGAACACCCTTTTAGAGAGAATTTTGTTGAGGTGGCTTGAAAAAATAAATTTACAAAGTAAACATAGATTTTTAACACACCAGAAAAGTCTTCAACTAATTCACATGAGCCAACTTAGAATAAACTTATCGAAATAAAGATCAATGACATTGAAAAATGTTAGCGGCTATAAAAAGCCTAAAGGAGTATTGTTCAATGACATTCAAAAAATTCTAATGATCTCTATATTATGTATAAAGGCACCATTGTATAGCCATATCTTAAACATACATGCCACTTTTTAGAATACTGTAGCATTTGTTTGAACCGAAGACACACAACTTTGACACACTCTACAACAAAAACTTCCCTTAATTGTTTTCGGTGCCACAACTTTCCCAAAAGAACTCCATATAGTCATATTCTAATCTATCTTAATTCTCATTAGGAATTCAGTATATAAAAATAATAGAAGAATACTAACTTTATCATCAGTATTGGCATCCGTTCCAAAGACCAGAAAAAACTCAAATCAACTTATCATTGATTTACATTCTACAAAATAAAAAATAGAAAAGGAAGAGTAAGATGAGAAATTATAATCCGTGAGTTTGATTCTGAGATCTCATTAGGGTTAAGATAGACTTTAAGGTTCAGCGAGTGTTGACAAATATTTTCATAAAACATCCATAAAAAGGGTTATTATGTTGATAGCAAGAGTAGAACCCACACTTTTACGGGGTATGAGTCAACTCCAAACCAAATAAGTCCGTCTTCATTTGCTATCATGTCCTAATTTAAACCACAAGTAGATTTGTGTCCAAAAAGGGTGAGATATGTGATTATAAAAAGATGGGTAGTAGGAAACAACAGAAGTGAGACACACATGATATTTTTCGTTTTGTTTTGAAGGAAGGATGGTTATAGCACCCCATTAACAAATAAATGTGTTGTACACGTTGGTACATCAATAAACGTATTGGAGATAGCTAAAACATGTCTACTCTTAATGCACGAGCAACCTCATTTGTTTGTCTCCGACTAAACTCAACATAAGAGCTTTTGAATTGAGAAATAAAACTATGATTACAAGCTGATAAAACATATCTGAACTCCGTAGCATCCTCTTCGAGCTTGTTGAAGGAATCAACCATAGTTTTCGAGTCAAGCACAAAATCAACATTATCAAGTTGCGAATCTTAAACCCAGTTGATGGCATGATAAATTCCAAGTGCTTCACCCAAATCAATAGTACACATAAGGGATAACAACCAGGGTCTTCTTTGGGCAAGAGAAAACAGCCTTATGGATAGGGAGCCTCAAATATTTATAGGTTTAGTATTTATAGGTTTAGGAGTATATTGTTGGGATGTAGTGTAAATTTTGCTTTGTCTTGTAAACAATGTTTAGTCGGAAATCATCTACGACACATATGTCAGACTAGATTTTTAACTTTGAGAGGATCTCTTGGAAGTTTATTTCTTTGCATTTTAACTTATGATTTTTTTTTTATTAAAGCCAGTGACTATGATTTTTTTTATTGGTAGCATGTGTAAATTGATAATTAGTGTTGATTAAAAAAATATTAATGACATTATAGGTATTGAATTTTATAAATCTAGCCGTTTATGTTTTTATATTATTTTAAGCTAATATATTAAAAAAATATGGAAATTGAATATCTGTAGCTTTTTTTTTTATAGATAGACGAAATGATAAAGCCATTATAAACTCACACACATAAGTGGAGGTACCGGGGTTCGAACCCTGGTCATGGCATCCGGCCTAACAATTTCGACATTTTTGCCAGTTGAGCTAGGACTTCTAAATGAATATCTGTAGCTTTAATAAGTGTAAGGTAGGCAGACAACAAACTCTGTCGCTAAATCTTTTTAGATGATAAAATAATCTTCGTAAAAGAAATATTTATGAACCTAAAAAACATAATGATTGCTATACAAAAAGATTAATCATGATTCATGTGTAAAATAACAATATGATATTTAGTTTGTCAAAATGATTAATGTTACTCCTCCACAATCATGATTTAGTTTTGATGATAACAAAGTTTTAATCATAAATTTTGAAGTGGAAGTATATATCATATAGTGAGTCTCCTTCACAATTTTTTTGAAAAAAAATTGAAATTCTATCATGTGTCATTGAACTCCATAATGATTAATATTTTTTTAGCAAATTAATGTTTTTTTAAGTAATGATTAATGTTTTTTTGAGAAGCATAATGATTAATGTTATTGAATAAAATGTGGACCATGTTAATCATGACACACTTCGGAAACACGTTAAATGGTATTCGGATCCTCAACAACAGCCGCTGTCTTTTATTTTTTTTTTATGGATCTCATTTTACCGATACCATTGAATATCATTGCTTCAAAAGGAACTTTCCGTTTCATTTCAATTGTCTTTGAAATTCTTTGTTTGTTTTTGCACGTGGTCAGAAGAAGACAAAATGTATTATTTGAGTTTGAAAGTGACTTCTTTAGAAAACGACAAATCATACATGTCCTCCAGAGTCTTCACTCTTCAGAGTCTGATCACCTTTAAAGGCTTAAGTCCTTCAGAATTTGGTCCAGAACTTCAGCTTCTCTCAAATTCCAAATGTTGTTGTATATGCTCTTTCAATACCAAAACTTTATTTAATACATTGAATTTTAGTTTATGGTCCTGCACACTTGAACATACATTAACATCTCCAATTTTTTGTTTAAGACTTTGTTATCATCAAAACTTCAGAGACATAGTACAAAACCCATTTTATTTCTCACCATTGAGCCTCATTGAGACTCTTCCTATCCACTGCCATTCCTTTAGGATCAACAAGAAAATCGACACCATCTTCAATGATGTCTTCGGTTTATCGATTTGATAGGAATAAGTTCCATAATAAAATGGAATAACCAAACTATATTGCACTAAGAGGGAAAACCAAACTTCGTCTCACGTTTGGATATATAAAATAGAGGAATGCTAGCAACACTCATTTTTCAACACTCTCTATCACTCACTCTTTTATTAGATGAAATCAATGTATGTCTCACCGCTTTGTATGAGCTTTATTTCCAAAGTGTAGAACCACAATAATTTAAACCAATAAAAGAGTGAGTATTCGAGAGAGTATTTAAAAGAGAGTGTTGCTAGCACTTCTCTATAAAATATGAGTCTTGCTAACCAGTGCACTCAGGACAATGGTTGAGGAATCTACAAATATAAATTTTGTTTTTGAAAATATAAGATGTTACTTTTGATAAAGTAATGATTGCACAACTTTTTCTTAAAAACTTACTTGTTTTAGATGTTTAACCATTGTCATTAAAACACTTGTTAGCATTCTCCATAAAATATTGTATTTCACCTAACTTTTTCTTAATTGTGCATGCACCCTTTACCCTGCACCCACTCCTTTGTCTTGGTGAATACATTGTTTCGACTAAAGATCAATGATTAATGACAATGAGTTTTAACAAATTGTGTGACTACCTTGATAAGGAGTTGCACCAAAAGCATATTCAAGATAAGTGCACCACTTTCGTAGAAAGAAAAAAGAGGAATGTTAGCAACACACATTTTAATACACATTTTTCAACACACTTCCTTTGATTGGTTAAAATTCACATGAGACCTACTAAATCATGTGGGTCCTATATACATTTGGTGGGTCTCATGTGAATATTAACCAATCAAAGAGAGTGTGTGTTAAAATGTGTGTTGTTAGCATTTCTCAAGAAAAAAAGGTCAATTTTAGAAAATACTTACATAAGACATCTAATTTTATATAAACCAATTGCGGTTATAATTGATACACACTCAAAATGCAAAGAGTTATTAAGTGAAGTAAACGTAACAAGAGACAAGAGTCACTCTTGTTTTCTTTTGGTAAGGTGTGAGAGCAGTCTTGAGTTTTTACATTAAATAATAAATTGCAATTTTGAAAATTTTGGTTGAAAAATCAAAATAAATCGAGACATCTTAGAAATTCTATGAAATTTAATAAATATTGTATATGTTATTTTATATAAGCATCTGTAAGAAATTAGTTCAAAATTCGATTTCTAGGCGATGTTTTTGTTGTTTTGATTTCTTGTGCTTTGAAAATTCATAATTAATTCGTCTCTTGTCCAAAAATTCTAATTTTATGTGGAAGACATTATTTTAATGTCTTAAATAAGTGAAAATATCACGAAAAAATTTGACCGTCACTTTTATGGACTATATGCCTATAAAAATAGCATATTTTTTCTTTATTTCAGTCCACCAATTAATGTTTGCAAAAACAGATTTATGCAAAAATAATATTGTAAGCCTCTCTCTCATGTCTTTTGTCCTGCTCTTGATCTGAACCAACTATCAATTAACTTGTGTTGTTGATTGTCTATAGTTGACTGAAATTGATGACCTAGATCGCACAGCACCGTCATGCGGCAGCAGAGAATCCAGGTTCAAAAAAATGTCACATGATAAAAATTTTTGGCTTAAATGCACTTGTGGTTCCCTATGTTTGCCGTCGTAGCAATTTTGGCCCCCTAATAAAAAAAAATGCAATTTTGACTCCCTGTTTTTTGCAACTATGCTGAGAAGTCGCCACGTGTCCCAAAAAAGGGGTCAAAATCGCAACTTTTTTGTAAAGATAAGGGGCCAAAAGAGCATATTTTTCTAAACATGACAAAATTAGGGGGTTAAAATTGCATTTTTTTTGTTAGGGGGCCAAAATTGCTACGACGACAAACATAGGGGGCCAAAAGTGCATTTAAACCAAAAAAAATCTAATGACAGCAGCCACATGGCAAGAATTTGCCACGTGAGTGCCTCTTATGTGACTAGGCTATTAGAGGACCAAAATAAGAAGAATCTCGAATTTCGATGGTAGAATTTATGTTTTTATTTTTACAAGAACTATTTTCTTTATTTGAGGGAAAAAGTATTTGATGCCTTAAGATTACCAACTAAGCTATATATATATTTTTTACAAGAACTATTTTTAGACTTCAATTATATTATAGAGACTATTTGAACATTTAATCCTTTTTAGTAAAAGCCAAGTCATTGGACTTGTTGTCGAAGTGTGTCATGATTAATATCCCACACATTTTTTTATAAAAATACGGTACACATTTTATTGAGAGGAACATCAAACACATTTTTATTTGATAACATTAATTATTATTCTTCCTCATGAGCATAACATAGTTGGTAGAGATAATGCATTATTATATATAGAGGTTGTAGTTCAAACTTCAGACATCTAAATTATTCACCTAAAAAGATGAATTCTAATCACTAGTCTACTTAACAAAAAAATATTAATCATTATGCATTTCAATGGCACATGATAGAATTTCAAAAAATTTTAATATCAAAAAAATATTAATCATTATGCATTTCAATGGCACATGATAGAATTTCAAAAATTTTTAATATCAAAGGAGACCTATATATATTTTTTCGGATTTGTCTAAAATGTGTAATATTGCACATGTTAAAAAAACTAAAATTGGAAACCTTTTAATGAAAAACAACAATTATTTATTAAAGGGAAATGTTAACTTGTGTCATTAAGGCACATGTTAAGAATTCCAATAATAGAAATTATTTATTGGAAGTTGTGTTAATTTATTGCTCAAAATGTTTAATATTTAGTTTTTTCATTAAATTCTTACCATTAATGGAATAAAATTAATACTTAACATGTGCCCTTAGAGCACAAACTATCATGACCATTTATTAAAAGGATACATATTTAACATTGAATGCACAAGTTCCAATGCGAACTTACTTTTTTAAACTTCTTAATAGGTGCAAATTCGCACATGATAGAAAAACCTTTTTCATATTTATCTAAAATGTGATTAATATCTTAAGTGTTTTTATTAAAAACTAACACTAGTTTTTATATATATCTCAATGACAAATTAAATATTTTTTAGATTTTTATTTTACACATTAATCTTTTCACATAGCAATATTATACCATTTAGGTCTATGAGTATTGTGTTTACGAGAACAATAAATAGATCGATAGTTGAATTTTACAATTTATAAAGACAATTTATATGATATACGTAACACCCTATTTCCCGTGAGAATATTATAAATAGTAGTAGTTAGAATGATTATATTTTTATTACTAAGGATGTTACATAACTGGAACACTTTAACACTAAGTTAGCAATACCAAATGCTTACTTAATAAAAATTGCACCTTCATAGAATTGGTTGTCAAATTATTTAATAATAATAATATCTCATACTTGTTCTCTGATATTCATAAATAAAATAAATAAGGTTCTCATAAGCAATTCAAATTTGCAATCCAAGACATATAGTCGTTTTCCCCCATCCCTAGTATTACAGGAATCAGAGTACGCAACGTCTACATTTTTATTTTCAACTGCTAAAAGAAAAGAAATTGATGCGAAGCATCTCCCTTCTCCACCTTCTAATGTCCCAAAGCTACTCTTCATCGACCTGAGTGTCTGTACTCACGGTACAATCACCATAAAGGAAACAAACACAAAAAATAATAAGGGTTGACAAATTCTGCCATAAAATAATAATAGGGGAAAGCATGCATTTCAATTAAATAACAAGAATAAAATCTCTACTATCTCATTAATTATCGATAGTTATTTAGTATAATCTCTCATCTTCACAAATCACTACAGCACACTATTTCTACATTCTCAAACACAAGCACAAACATCGTCATATACAATGCACATGGACACTCCTAATGACCTATATGAACGTGGTACCACACCTACTCTCCTTTTTGCCAGAGTTATGTTATTAGACTTTTCACTACATAATTTGTTAGAGGTATGTCACTGGACTTTCATTGCATAATTTGCCAGAGGCATGTTACTCGACTTTCACTACATAACAATGCAAGATATCATGCCCTAGACTCTATATGAATACAAAGAAATAAATTCGACAATTATTGCACGTATACACTTAATCACATAAGCCACATAAGTATGCAAGTGTCCCTTTAAATACACGACATCACGACAAAAACAAATATATCACCATAGTTAAACGTCACAATTTTCATCATCAAATATTTATTCAACATTATTAATATCATCACCGTAATCATTTTAAAACTTTCCTAGTCTCTTCGCCAATTAACAGACTGCACCATCACCATCGCTTTACGAACCTAGGGGCTAATGTCAACCACACACTGATATCATATATTGATGTTATACTAACTAAGTCCCATAAGGTCATAGAATGGTGTAAACTAAGATATGTGGTTTATAAATCAAAAATAAAATAAAATGGAGCCATGGTGTTAGCGGTCTGTTATCAAAAAGTAAATATATTAACCTTGGAGCCATTTTAATAAAAAAATATGAGGTTTATAGAATGAAAAAAAAAAAAGAATAAACAAGACCCTTTTATTTTACTAGCCATGTTTTGCATCGGTTAACAAGAGAATGAATTATATATTGCCTAACTACATAAATCCAAGTCTCCATAGAACTAATGACTCTACAGTAACGTACATGTTTACATTTTATCCTTGAAAATCACAATCCTAATAAGCCATAAGAATTTCCATATCATATATTTTGATAGAACTACATTAAAACTCTCTACAAAATTAAGTTTTCTTATTTAGTTTCATCAGGCTCCTACCATCCATATGCCCATCCAACACTCATATTCACATATCTAGCTCCAACCAAAGAAAAATTATAATCGGCATCTCTAACTAGCTTCAATATTCCCCCACAAATTCATCTCTTATGTAAACTACAAGGTAACTTAATAGGAATTGGTTTCCAATAGTGCCTTAAATTCACGGTTCAGAGGGATGAGAATCGAAATCTGTTTCACGCCTCACAACTCTAAGGAGCACTGATAGTTTAATAACTTTTATTACATTCAATGGTTGAGAGTGACGGTTTAGGGTTATACTTTAACACCCGAATTTCATATTTTTAAATTAATTCTACGATGTTTAATAGGTGGAGTTTTAATTAATCTTATTGTTGATGCTTCATGTGCTTGAGTATTATTTTGTTGTTGAGAAAATAGAAATAATGATGTGGAGTTTAAAGGAACGAAGAGGAGAGTCCAAACAAAATAAATAAAGAGTCGTGGGTGTAGAAAGTAAGATTTTAATAAGTGGGGGAGGGGAGAAGTAAAAGAGTAGTGCATAGAAGAGGAAAATATCGTAATGGATGGCGAGCCCATATAAAAATAGGAATATTAGAAGTTAGAGGTCAGTATTTGTTGAACGTGAAAAAGAATGGAAAAGAGGAGCAGAGGAGGAGAAAACCCTAGCCGTCAAGAAGAGAGCCAAAAGCCGTAACTTCTGAAGAATTTGAGGTAAGGGGAAGAATCTATTCATCACTAGGGTTTATGTTTTTATTGTGGGGATGTAAAGAGGTTAGAGTAGATGTTGCAGTTATGATGTGAGATTGTGAATCAGAGATTGATGATGAACTAATTTAAAGATGAAGTTGAAATAGGAGAATTGAGGGTTATTGTTGTTGTTGAAAGATTAAAATTAAAAATAAAAAAAACCAAGGTTAGGGTAATTAATTTGAGAATTTGATAATGTGAAGAGAGATGAAATTAAAGATGGTTGACGAACGAATTAAGAAGGTGATGTTGAAAGATGAGAAATCGCTGAGAGAAAATTGAGATTTTGAGTAGAAGTGATTTTGAGTGTTTTTGGAAAATAAGTGATTATGGGATAATTTTTTTTTTTGGGATGTAAAAATATGATTTTACAGAAAAGTATGATAGGATTAATTGAGTAGAATGCGTAGGCGAAAACGGAATTGAAATCGGGTTAACGGTTGAGTTTATACGAACGAAACGGCAAAACCGGAACTGTACAGAGCTGCAGCGTAGGTCACTGGCTACTGCTTGCCCACGCCTGGGCGCAGATTGCCAGCGCCTGAGCGCAGCAAGGCAGCCCCTCATGGGAGACTGTTTTGTTGTGCCTTTGTTTTCGTGCTGTCAGAACTGTGAGTGTTGCGTTCTTGTGACTTTTTGACCCTTTTCTAATCCGAATTGAGCCTAGGTGTCTTTATGAAAGTTGTAGGCATGGATGTTAGTTTTCGAATTCCTTGGTTCTCACCTCAATAAGACATCCACAACGTGAGTTATGACCAAAACACTACACATGGGTCAGCACGGTCATGTTATCTACCTAGGTTCAACAAAACCAATCTTTCCACCCTTCTCTGTACTCAATTGGATTTATATATCTTTATGAAAAATGTAGATAAAGGTGTTAGATTTCATTTCCCATTGTATGGAATCCATTAGTCCCTCTAGAACTTGAGTTATGATTTAAACACCGCACCTAGGTGATGATGCGTTGTTAATGAAATTTTAGTACAATACTTTTAGTGGAGTCTTCAACATCTATAAAAGTAATAGTGATTTTAAGAAAGCCATTAGTGTGTAAAGTAAATGCAAGGACCCCTAAATTACATATATAGATGAGGGAGTGTGTTCGAGCATAAGTAGGAGTGATTACGTCAAGATAATAACAAACTTAAATATGAACCGAAGATAATAGTATATGAGAAATTAAGAATGTCAAGATGACTTGGAAATAGGTAGTGAAAGATAATATGGATGATGCTACGAGGAATATTAGTAGAGAGGTAAACACTTAAAATGAGAATGGAGAATGTGGTATACTATTAGAATGAATGATGTAGTGATGGAGAGAACAAATGACGAGAGTAGATTCCAAATGTAGTAATGAATAACAAAGGAATGTGATGTGTACATATGCTTGTGTAAGATGTTTAATGATGAGAGGTTACTGTCGTATGATGAAGATCTATGTTGAGATGATAATTGTTGAATGGTGATGATGAATGATGTAACAAAAGATGTTTGTGAATGACGAGTAGTACCGATGATGTATCTTGTTTAGGGTGACAAGTAAATGATGAAGTGGGTTATGTTGCGAGTAGGAGTTAAAAACATTGGGTAAGGTCGGTGGTGATAATAGCAGTGAGAAAAGATATCCAGTTAAATAAGGTTTATAAGAAGAGAATTCAATAGAGAAAATAGTGTGGGTACGCGGTGAGTCTAAAAACACACGATTTAGTAAAAGGGGTGTAAGACGATGATAAAAGAGGATATGAAGTAGGTGCTTTTCCGAGTAACTGATGAAGTTATACATAATATCCTTAAACCAATAATGAGTTTAGGAATACCGTTAAGTGAAATAGTAAAAGAGCCAAGATAGTTAAAGAACTTAAGATCAATGTTAAATAGTAACGTATAAGGTGTAAAAATGAATAGATAATATAGTAGTCTAATGTAGATGATTGTAAACGATGAGAGGGTCATTAAGACGAAATGTAAGGGAAGATAAGGAGTTGTATATTAAGTAATGAAAGATAATAGGGATGATGATAACGATGAATAAAACGGGAATCGATTAGAAGAGTGAAAGATGAATCAGAAAGAGGATAAGTCGTAATCGTTATAATGGTTGACGATAATAATAACAACTAGTATCGAGAGAATGAAATCTTGAATTATAATGTAGTCTTAGTGAGGGAAGTTGCTGAAGTCGAGATTAATGATAAGGTGAGATAATAACTTTAAATTAGAATGAAGTTAAGAGTAGGGGAATGGACAATGCATAGATGACTATGAACATCAAAACAAAGTAATAAGATATAAGATAGTTTTATTGAGTAGAATAAGTATGAAAGAGTTAATGGAAATGGTGAAGAAAAACCTAGTTATGTAGGGAGGGTAAGTTGTATGTAATGATAATGAATAAGAAAACATCTTCAGACTAGGAATGAAGAATAGGATATGATATCAGGGATAAAGTTTATAGAGAGCCTAGAATAAAGGAGAGAATAGAGTGTTCCCATAAAATGCATAATGAAATAAAATAGAGGGATGTTGACGTAGAAATGAGTCATGCGTAAGGGTTGAATTAATAAAGAGATAATGTGGTGATATAAACGGTTGATAGAGAGTAATGATAAGGAATCCATGATGTGATGAAGAGTGATGACGATTGATATTATATATATGAAAGTAAATAAATACAATGAGAAATTATAATGTTTATATTTTAGTGATGATTAGGATGACGATAACTATATCATTATTATGATGAGAGTGATGATGTTTATCTATGATGAAGTTAAGAGTGATGTATATAATGATGATGAGAATAATATACAGATAACGATGAAGAGAGTGATATATGATGATGATGATTTGTGTGTTTGCATTAGAGTCGTGCATTTTAGTGGGAGTCTTGCATTAATATGTGAATTATTTGAATATGTGTATACTTGTGTTACTTGTCGAATTTATTTGTATGCATGCATATAGAGTCTAAGACTGATGGAGTGCATGACTGATGGAGAAGTCCAATAACATACCTCTAGCAAACTATGATGAGAATAGTCCAGTAACTTTGGCAAAATGATGAGTAGGAGTGGTACCACATTCATATAGGTCGATAAGAGAGTCCATATGCATATATATAATGATGTTTTGTGCTTGGTGGTTGTAAGTGTGAAAGCGATGTGTTGTAGTGATCTGTGAAAAGAAGAGATTATGCATAATAACTGTTGAGAGTGAAGATATGGTGGAGATTATATTATTTTGATATTGATTTAATATGCATGCTTTTTCCTATTATTATGTTATGGCAGGATTTCTCACCCCTTATTTTGTTGTGCTGTTTTTCTTTATGGTGGATGTACTTTGAGTACAGATACTCAGGTTGAAAAGGAGTAGCTATGGGACGTTTTAGAAGGTGAAGATGAGGGGATGCCCTCCGTTTAATTCAGTTACTAGTAGTTGAATAAGCATGTAGTCGCTACGAGCTCTGATATTGTAACACTAAGGTCGAGGATGACGATTTAATTTTTTTATTGCAGTTTGAGTTGAATCTTGGAAACTTTGTTATTTTCCCATTTATGATTATTGAACGACAAGTATGAATTTATTAATGTGATCACTGAATAATTGTCTTCTTCTCCGGTGGATTTATTTTAAAAGAAAACATTTTATCGTTATTATGTGATATAAGGTCGAGTTTTGTAACATCCTTACTATTAAATATATTCTTATTATTTAATAATTATCGTTGGGAAATAGAGTGTTACATATACCACGCCACCTTGTACAGTTTTTCAAAAACAATATTGATACCCTAAGAAACACCCTTATGATGAATAAAATTCACCCCCTTACCTCGAATTCGTTGGTTAAAACATCCGATTTGGCTTGTTTGCAATTCGGGTTCTGTCTTCTTCTCTGCTTCTCTCTTTTCTCCTTTCACGTTCAGCCAAAAAGAAACTGACCAATCTATTTTCCTAATGTTCTATTTATATTCAGGTTGACACTAGTCTTAAACTCTTCTAGTGCTAGTGAATATTATTTTACTCTTTCTCTCCCCCACTTATTTAAATCTTACTTTTTGTACACTTGCCACCCTTTATCTATTTTTGTTTTGTGTTTCTCCTTTCGCCTCACTTTATTCCTTGAGCCACTTCTCACTCAACAGTATTACTCTAATAATTTCTCACCACGACTCACAACATAATAACACGACAACAACAATAATATCAATCAATTCACTTATTATCTGCATTTAAAATAATAATAATATTAAACTTAAAGTAAAGTGGAGTGTTACAATATAAAGTACATACTTTCATTCCAAAAGTCATTTCGTAAAAGCTATACCTTAAAATAATTATATTTCATCATAATATCACTTTCTTAAGTAATAAAACATCCCAAAAAAATATGTAGATGACATGCTATATATATATATGAGTATAATAGTATTATATTGTTAGTATTTACAAAAAGTCCCTATAAAAATATGGCCAACAATTGTAAAAACACAGGTCAACATAGACTTTAAGACTCAGTGAACGCTAACAAAGGTACTTATAGAACACTCATAATAAAGGTTCTTACGATGACATCAATAGTAGAACACACACTTTTATGAGGTACGAGTCAACTTCTTACAAATTGAGTCAATCTTCATTTGCTATCATGTCCAAATTTAAACCAAAAGTAGATTTGTGTCCAAAAAGGGTGGGGCAAGAGAATATAAAATATGAGCGACAGAAAACAGTGAAGGAGAGACACGCACAGGAGAGTTTTATTTTTATTGTTTTTAAAGGAAGGATGATTGTAGCATTTCATTAATAAGAGAATGCATTATACATGTTGGTACATCAATTAACGTATTGGAGCTAGCGAAAAATGTGGTTACTCCTATTGCATGAGAGACCTCATTTGATTGTCTCAGACTAAACTTGTAACACCCTAAACCCCATATGTAATAAACCATGCAATTAATTTAATAATTCAAAGAGTTTTGGTGCTACGTGTACTGTTGGGTATTTGTATTGGTTGCATTATTGCTAAAACAAATATCCTTGTATGTGTAAGTTGGAACCAATGTTCCAACATGTGTTTAGGCATCTCTGTAAGATGTTGGATACGATGTTCCAACATCCTGGCACGGTTCAGTGTGTCTGGGTTCATGCCTATTTGTACGTGCGCCCTTTATTGTTTAAGGAAACAACATTTCCTTATCTTATTGACCAAGCAACATGCATATCTTTACAGAATCAACTGTGGAATATTTCTAGAGTATTATTTTTATTTTAGGAAATATTTGTTATTGGTTGGAACGATCCTAAAGATGTTCCGACATTTTAGGACTTTCCATATTTGTTTCTTATTCTTGTTTTGCAGATTAGCTGAACCGATCTGCTTTGTTCAGAAGGCCAACTAAGTATTTGGCCCAAGCTGCTTCAGTATATAAACAAGACTTCAAGACCTAATTGATGATTCAAGCCATCATACTAAAAATCTCAGATTTTTAGGGTTTTGAGTCTACATGTGCTCTACTCTTGTATCGTTTGTGATGCAAGTTTAGAACCTTTTTGTGAGCCTTTCTTGTATCGTCTGTGATACTTGTTTAGGACTGTTTGTGTGAGTTTGATACTCTTGTGTACTACACCGAAGTTGTGAAACAAGGGGTTAGTGGTTTTTTTTTTGAAGGTAACTTCAACTTTGTGTTTGTGTTCAGGTCTGATAGGTCACAGAGGCTGTGACTGACCATTAGGATAGTGAGATGGGATCTCAGATCTAGGAGTTCCTAGGTTGAAGTCTATACGGGTAGGTCCTAGGTCCTTAGTGTAAACGTGGAGTTTGCTGAGAGCTATTGAATAAGGACTACACTAGTGGATTTCCTTCCTGGCTTAGTAACCCCCAGAGTAGGTGTGTTTGTCACGGAACTGGGTCAACAAACTCATTGTGTTCTTTACTTCCTTGTCATATATTTTTCTGCATTTTATTTGTTTATTTGCTTGATGTTGGAACATTAATCGGAACATCTGCCTACTGTGTGTATGATGTGGAAACATTGCATAAAACATTTTAAAAACTGTATGCCAAAATTACATGTACATTTTCTCAAAACATGCATAATCTGATTTTCATAAAAACTCGCAGCGGAAAACAGACATCATAAATATCTCAACAACATGTAATAATCCTTAGATACATGAACAACAAAATCCAACACCATGTCTCAAGTCTCAAATACATAACCATAGTCTCAGCAAATAAAATCCAACAATGGATAAATGACAGAAAATATAAATGTCCGACACCCTAATCAAAGCCTAACTAGTCTCCGAGCAAAAGGTAAAAGAGGTAGCTTCCAAGCTAATCCTCGAGTACTCACAAGTAAAGCAAACTCAGTCTTGCACGCCATCTACCCGTTCATACAAATAGGCAGGTGGTCAACCAAACGACCACGGGAGGTTAGATAATATTCCACATAATAAACATAATCAAATAAAGGCATTCAAGGATTTCAAGTTTAGCACATTTACATATTCATTCCTAGAATACTAACTCTATTTGGAAATTATAATACTTCAATCATAGCATATCAAGCATATTCATTTTCATGATCAAGTAAATAAAACTTCTAATAAAGTCATCCAACAATGAATCATCACATCAACATTATTTATCAAGTATACCATGATAACCAAGCAACATATACAAGTCCACCACTCCATATAGTTACGACATTTACCAAATCACATCATCCACATAATTCACCAAGTCACATAATTAAATATGACACTTTTCACATATCTCAAGTGCAGGTAATGCTTTAGACTCGACTCTACATGCATGTGGTACCATTTGAATGTCGGAGGTAATGCTACCGATTGATCTCTCTATATATTCTCCACATATAGGACTTATGAATGCATGGATGTCAAATATTAACTGATAATGCACAACACCAATTAACTCTTCATATTCTCTAGATTTTTCACGACTGTGCATTATCAAATAATACATCAACACATCAACAACTATCACACACTTAATAATCTCTACATATTCATCATCAAGTAATTATCTCCACATATTTATAATCAACAATCATAAACAATTGTTAAGTAATCATCATCATAAAGAATCATCTATATCATGATAATTACCTATTATACATCAAACAATCATTGGTTCATTCTTATTTCATCATGTTATCATGGATACAAAGTCATTTGCAAGTTACTCGATCATAAACTCTCGTTTTGACCAAGTTCGTCTATTTTCACAAAATCGTCTATTTTCAATCTTCCTCAATAAAAGTATGGTTCCATGTTCTTACGCATCATTAAAACATCCCTACATATCATCTATCATCAAGGTTAATCAATTATAACATTTCAATTTCACAAAGTTCCTTCATTTCTCAAAATTCTCCATGTTCATCTCATTTTTTCTCATCTTTCAAAGTCAATTTATTTCAACGGTAAAATCATGTTAAACCACTCCTATAAGTTCAATTACACTTCATTTAATTAGGTTTAGGTGTTCGAGATCCATTGGTGTGCTTAAAAGTACCTTAAAACATGAAAAATCAGAGTTTCCAGGCACTGCACGGTTGGAGCACAGTCGTGCCAGTCATGCAGGTAGTGAAAACGCGTTTTTGCATTTTAGCGTGTAAAATACCGTTTTGAAATCTTTTTCCGACCCCAATTGCACCAAACACTTAGGCCATTGATACACACTCAAAAACATAGTTTCCTAACTCAAAACAACTTAATCCAACTCAACCCAAAATGACTTATTTCACAAAAGTGCTTAAAACGACTTTTTTACTCAAAAACCTGATTTTCACCTAAACGATTTCACACCCAAAACTTTTAATTCAAAACTGAAATTCTAATCACTCTAACTCAACACTACAACTTCATTAATCCATTTAAAATCATTAAAATCAAACTTATCCTCTTTTGACCCATTTTCACAAAAATCACCAAGGACATCATCATTTTCCCCAAATTAAGCTAAAATCTCACATTTAACATCATCGAATTCATGAATTATCATCACTAACATATACCAAACAACAACGACATCATCATTAATCAACAAGGACATCATCATTTTCCCCAATTTAAGCTAAAATCTCAAAGTAATCACTTCAACAGATATCAACAAAGAAATTTAAGCATCAACAACAAGTTTACAACTAATTTCACATACCAAAAATCACCACTTAATTATGAGCACGAAAATTAACATCCAAAATTATCAATTTCATAATTCATTCAAAACAAATAAGACACATAAGTGAAAAACACGATTATAGCTTATTAGGTAGAACAAACCTATCCCCCTTACCTTGTTTCCTCTTAAGCTAAAGCTAATCCACCAAACTCTTCACTCCTCTTGTGATTCTTAGCTCTCCTCTTTAATCCTCTTCACTTGGGTTCTTCTCTTTCTCTCTATCTCCACTTCTCGCTTAACTCTCTCTATTCTCTCTAGCCACTTTGTGAGAATTGTGTGAAATGAGTTCTAACCTTAGTTTTGCACTGGTGTTATCTTTATATACTCCAATCTATTGGGCTAGGTTATCTCAATTCATAATGGGAATAATGACTCTTACCAATTAATGAAAAGTTACTACTCACTTAACTCTTAAGACATCTCATTAGTTATCATCTCGAAATAATTACCTCAAGTTACTACTAACTTAGTAAAAATAACTATTCATACTAAAAACACTAACACACTATTCCTTCCAAAATTACTAATTTACTCTCGCTCCTCAAATGATCAAATTACCCTTTGTCCTAAAATACCCTTTTCGACTAAAAATCCACTAATCCCAAATCAAACACACAAACAAGCAATTAAACACATATAATAAATATATAAAATAATCCTAGAAAAAAACGGGCTGTTACAAAACTCACCACGAGAGTTTGTGAACTGAGAAACAAAACTAAGGTTACAAGCTGATAAAACATATCCAAACACTGTAGCATCCTCTCTGGGCTTATTGAAGACATCCACTTTAGTTTTTGAGTCATGCACAAAATCAACATTATCAAGTTACAAATCTTAGACCCAATTGATAGCATGATATAATTTGCGCTTCACCCAAAACAACAATATACATAAGGAATAACCACATGGTTTTGGCTAGCATGAAATAACATTCATTCTCCCTCAAACACATACTATACACGTTATATATTTTTTAGTAGAAACGACACGTCAATTTTGTTGTTATTCTTGGCATATTTTTCAATCATTTTTATTTAGTGTCAATATAAAATATAGGAGTATTAGAACAATTGCCTATGGTTTTTGAGACATTTTGTAATGTTTTCTATTTGAGTCATGTAATTCTAGTTTTTCCACAAACATAGCAATTTTAGGGTGTTTTGATGTAATTCAAGAACTTGGTTATTTGAGGACTATTGTTCTCAAGTCCGAAGAAATCTTATATGAAAAGAAACACCTAACAAGACGAAGAAACAAACGATTATGCATAGTAAAAAGCATTGATGTGCCCCGAGCATGCAGTCATGTGTCCTGGGCATGCACCATGTGCTTGGGACATGGTTTTTACACTCAGGCGCCCCATCCATGTGCCTTAGGCATGCTGGGAACAGGTTAGAATTTCTTTTTCCACTTTTTAGTGGAAAAGTCTAGTTTGTCAGCCCTAACCCAGGTGGAAACTTGCCAATAAATACAAATCCTCTCATTCATTATTTTTAAGTCATAACAGAGCAGTTCAAGAGGAAGGCAAGCACTAGGAGCTTCAAGGGAGAAGTCTCTCCTCACTCTAAGCCTCTAGGGTATGTTTTATTTCTTTTGTAATTTGTCTTTAGTTATTGATGGTCAGATTTAGGAAAGTGTACCAAATCGTTTACCAAGTAATAAAGTAATAAGTAGAGTATCGTACCCACATGGATTGTCGTTTCATGTAGGCAACTTTGTTGGGTATTTGTATGTTGGCCTCACTTTTGATAAAACAAATATTCATGTATGATGTTGGATATGATTTTCCAACATCCTGGTACGGTTCAGTGTCCCCTGTTTGTGTGGTTTGGTTTTCACGAGCCTTATCTTTTTAAGGAAACCACACCTTATTTCTTGCTCACAAAGTAACATGTTTTTATCCAGAATCAGCTGGAAGATTTGTTCCTAAAGTATAGACAATATTTTAGGGATCTTTGGCGATGTATTTGGTGGTTCCTAAAGATGTTCCTACTTTTTTGGAGTTGCTATATTTGTTACTAATTTGTTACGTGGATCGGTTGGAAGATCTACAATTTTCTGAAGCCCAACAAGACTATTTAGCCCATGTTGCTTCAGTATATATACAAGACTACAAGACCTAATTCAGTGATTCAAGCCTTCATATCAAGATTAGAGCTTTTAGGGTTTTGAGTCATTTGTGTACCTTTTCTTGTATCTCTTTGATACATGATAAGGTCTGAGTTTTAGTTGTTAATTGTGAGCCTTTCTTGTATCACCTTGATGAAAGCTTAGGAGTGTTTTATTGAGTTGTAAGTTGTTGCTACTCCAAAGCTTTAAAGCACGAAGGTAGTTTATTGTTTGAAGGTAACTTCACCATATTGAGTTGGAATCTGATAATCACAGGGGCTGTGATTGATTGAGAGAAGTGAGATGGGATCTTAGATCTAGGAGTTCCTAGGTTGAAGTCAAGACGGGTAGGTCCTAGGTCTAGAGTTGTAAACTTGGAGTTTGAGGAGAACTTAGAATAAGGACTACACTTGTGGATTTCCTTCCTGGCTTGGTAGCCCCCAGAGTAGGTTTGTTTGTCACCGAACTGTGCTAACAATTCTCTTGTGCCTTTTACTTTTCTCACCTTTATATTTTCCTTGTTGTGTTTGTTTTCTACTAGCACGATGTTCTAAACATTACGTTCAACATTCGTATTTTGTGTCTGATGTTGGAACATCGTATAAAACATCTGAAAGCTAGCCTGTCAGAATTTCAAATTCCCATTACTTATATGGGAACAAGAAATTAAAAACAATTAAATAAAATAAAAGATAAAGAGGGGTTTTTTGCAATTTAGTCTGTCTGCAGTAAAGCAAAATTTTAGGAGTTAACCTCGTTTTGATTGCAGAATGGTAGCGGCAGTTAGGATTCTTTGAATCCCCTCTATTCATTTGTTGGAATTAATTAATGGTTAAACATTATTAATTTTTAACGTTTTCTATCTAAGTGATGGGTTTGTGGGATTTTACTACCTACCAGTTGTTAAGTTGCACCTACTAATTTGTACGTGTGGGGTCTTACTCTCTTAGATGTTTGGGTTTATTGTCCTCCAGCTGTTAGTTGCAACCTTACATAGGAGTTTCTACACGGTTCAGTGTTTAGGGTCGTCATCCTATAGAGAGTTCCACTTACACGCATAAAGGTATGTGTAGATTCTTATTTTCACAAAGGTATTTGAATCAACAACAGATATTAGGGTTTATAAATCTCAGTGTCCTAAAGGTACTCTCATTTATTGAATCTTAGAAGGACATGAATATATTTCCCCCTCGGTAGTTCTACAAACGGGCAACCCTATCTTGTCTACATTATCAAGGATGTAATAAGAATAAAGTTACTATGACGATTTAAGTTATGAATTCACTGTGTTTCCCTAATTACATGGCTCGTTTATGACATATCATCATATGACATTTTGGCTATTATTTTTAGTAATTTTCTTTGCATTTGAAGAGAAATAAGATGAGAGATATAAAAGTTGTTAATGGTTTGAGGAACATATTGTACTGTTTTTCACACGAGTCGTTGTAATTTACTTTTATCCTAAATCATGCAACTCCATAGGTATTTTGAGTGTTTTATAGTGAGGAATCATGTAAATCGATAAATCAAGACTTAACATGAAGGATCAAGGATAAGAAATTGAATACCAATGGTTCTTATAAGGTTGTTGAAGATAATAAAAAAGTGAAGATAATTCATTTCAAGTTCCTAGGAGTTTTCAGATATAAGAACGATCGAAAATGAGATGAAAATGCAAGAAATCTCACACGAGGGGCTGCCATAGGTGTCCACGTGCCTGTACCATACCCCTATGCGCCTGGGAAATCGTTCCTTGCTGCCTCAGGCGACCCTGCATGTGCCTCTAGTCACCTAGGTGCCCAGCTGCATGCTATAAGTTGATTTTGCTTGTTTTCTAAGATAGATCGATGCAAAAAGCCCAATTTTCTTATTTTAAACCCTAAGTAACCATATGATATAAATTGAGACCCTTGTCCACATTATTATTTATTTAGAAATATTGACGGTCAAAGAAAGAGTCAATCATCAGAGCTTCAAGGCAGGATTCTTGCTTCTCTTGTTCTCTCTAGGGTATGTTTTTATAATGTTTTATTATGATATATGTTTCCAGGAGCAACTAAACCTCTTGTTTAGTTTGCTTTATCTTTTTAAGGAAGTAAATATATTTAGATTAGATTTGTTTTTATCTTTCCTTTTTTCTAGGTTAGTTTTATTTTTCTCCATATTCTTAGTTTTGTTATATTTTATTTCCATGCCTTATTCAAAATAAAACAAATATTTCCTTTTTTATTTTAGCTAAAATCTAGGATAGTTATAAATCTATATAGATTGATAAATTCCTTTTTAGTCTAATTCTCTACCGCAAGCTCTTGTTAAAAAAAAAATCTTGTGAGTTATTATATGTGTGGTGCAGCACGCACTTTGCTATTTGACCTCGACATAGGCTAAACTGAGAGAGCAATCCAAAAACGTATTCGGGAAGCAAGAGAAGTAGCAACCGTTCTATTACCAAGCTTAAGTGATTTCTCATCCGACAAAGAAGAGCTAAACATGGAACGAATCACAATAGGAGACTATGAATGACTTGACAACCTTGATGAGGTAGCTCAAGGCCGGTTTCAACCAGCAAACACTGTCTTCTTTGACATCAAAAACTCAGTTCTCACTTCTCTAAAAGAGAACCCATACTCAGGTAAGGATGATGAATAATGTAGTATTCATCTGACTAACTTTTTATAGTCATTCAATACTATCAATCTAGAGTCTCGGAGTTAGACAAATGAATTAGGTTGTTTGGATATTCTCTTAAGGGACGTGCCGAAGATTGGTTCAATGCACTGTCAAGTGAAAGCATAACTACTTGGGACCAGCTCAAAAAAGCTTTCTTCAACTGCTTTTTCCCAACTACCAAGTACATGGCAAAAATGTGGGAAATCTCCATTTTTCAACAAAAAGACAGAGAAAACCTCTATGATGCGTGGGAAAGGTACAAGTTGAGGGTTAAGGGGTGTCAAGGACACAACCAGTGATATTTTGAGCCATAGATATATTCCAATATATTTGGATTGCTAGATTTGCTCGAAATTTCGACCGTTCTCTACGAACTCTCAGTTGTATTGTCATACATACGAGACATTTGTTTTTGGTAACTAGAGCCTTTTTCAATCCATCCTTGTTATTATTATTTATCCTTGCGAAACTACTTTGAGCCTCCATGCATTAATTCTTTCTTGGTTACTTTTACGTTACTTTGCATCATGTCACAAGTTTTGAACCCTAATGATTATATATGTTTGATTTCCCTTTTGGAGTTAGATAGGTTAGTGAATTACTTGTCATGATTTGAAATTAAGTTTGGGGTTTCTATTTGGAATTAGCAACATCTTAAGCTTGGGGTGAGGTACTAGTAGAACTTGGTTATCATCAAAGAAAAAATGAATTGAAAAAAAGAGATAAAACATCAAAATGATGGTCTACACAAAAAAATAGAAAATCAAGAGACTTAAACAAACGTTTAGTCCGTTCAAAAAATAAAATAGAATAGGTAGTTCTACTAGTGCCCAAATTCTTTAAATTGGCCACATAAATGAAAGGTAGTACCTCATAACAACGGTTGTGACACCGTTTGTGAACGAAGTATTTCAAATAGGGAATTCTTAGAAACTAACTCCAAAGTGCTTGTTAGCCTACTTTCCCAAATATATCCCACCTTAGCCTAAGCCACGTTATAACCTTGAAAAGTCCTCTATGTGTGAGTGTGTGTGTGTGTGTGTGTGTGTGATAGTATATACCTTGAATGTCTGTTTAGAATTACTTCAATCTAATAGGAAGTTACAATCACACGACGACTGGAGTGTGACAAATGCCTTGACCAACCCCGTTGGCTTTAGGAGATACATACGCGTATCTTCAAACTGTATATGGTTGAAAGTAAGAGTATCTTCTCTAAGTTTGTTCCGCTTGCATGGAGGTGGTAAGCTAGTTAAGTCTTATAGTGGGAGGAATGATAATATGAGAAAAGCCTCTAGAAATTTATGTTTTATTCTTTCAAATTCATGTAAATTCTAACTTCTTGCTATTGTGTTGCTTGAGGACAAGCAACGATTTGAGTTTGGGGCTGTGATGATAGAGCATCATATGACATTTTAGCTAAGTTTTTTTTTACTACTTTTCTTTGCATTTGAAGACAAATAAGATGAAAGATAGAGGAGTTGTTAATGGTTTGAGGAACATATTGTTTTGTTTTCACTTGAGCCATTGTAATTCACTTTTATCCTAAATCATGCAACTTCATAGGTGTTGAGGGTGTTTTGTAGTGAGGACCGATGTAACTCGGTAATTCAAGACATCACGTGAAGGATCAAGGATATGAAATTGAAGACCAATGGTTCTTAGAAGGTTGTTAAAGGCAATACAAAGTGAAGAAAATTTATTTCAAGTTCTTATGAGTTTTCAGATAGAAGAAAGATCGATAACGGGATGAAAACGCAACAAATCACACCTGAGGGGCTTCCTCATGTGCCCACGTGCTTGTACCATGCGCCCCTGCACCTGGGACATAATTCCTTGCTGCCTCAGACGCCCCCGCATGTGCCTCTAGGTTCCTAGGCGCCTAGATGCAGGAAGAAAGCTGATTTTGCTTGTTTTCCAAGCTGGATCGGTGCAAAAATCTCAGTTTTCTTCTCTTAAACCCTAAGTGACCATATGCAATAAATAGAGATCGTTTCATACATTATTATTTATTCATAAACATTGAGAGTTAAAGCAAGGGTCAATCATCAGAGTTTCAAGACAAGATTCTTCATTCTCTTGTTCTCTGTAGGGTATATTTTTCTATTGTTTTATTATGATGTCTGTTCCCATGAGCAACTAAACCTCTTGATTACAGTTCCAAGATGAACCACTTTTTATTTTTTGGAATTTATTAATAAATTTTTTATTCAGTTTATGCTTTTATTGTGCTCGATTTAAATTAGATTATGCCCGTTCTTTAATGCTTTCTCAATTAGTTAAGTACGAATGTAACCTTGAGGATTGAACCGTAGGATAAAAGTAGGCCTTGACAATCCGAAATTATATCAGTTTCATTGGCTTTTCTAGTTATCACTACTTATAGAAAGTTTTTAGCGCCGTTGTCAGGGATTGTTGATATTTCAACAAGGTAATCGGTGAAACTTATTTTAAAAACTAGGATTAGGTCTACGTAAATTTTTCTTTTATTGTTTTTAAATTATCAGATTTTATCTTTTAATTAGTATATGGTAGAGATTTTTCTAGTAGTACTAGGGAGTTTGTTTAGTTTGATTTTATCATTTTTAGGAAGTAAATCTCTTTAGATTAGGTTAATATTCACTTGACTAACTTTTTAGAAGCCTGCATCACTATCAATCCAGATGGAGTCTCGTAGTCAAACAAACGACTTAGGTTGTTTGGAAACTCTCATAAGGAATGTGCCGAAGATTGGTTGAATAGACTTCCAAGTGGAAGCATAACTACTTGGGACCAGCTGAAAAAAGCTTTCTTCAACCACTTTTTCCCATATACCAAGTACGTGGCAAAAAGGAAAGAAATCTCCAATTTTCAACAAGAAGACAAAGAAAACCTCAAAGATGCGTGGAAAAGGTATAAGTTGTTTCTTAAGGGGTGTCCATGACACAAATTCTCAGCGTGAAATCGCATGTTTCTTCGTCCTTTTGTGTGTTTATTTTCATATAAGATGTCTTAGGATTTTGGATGAAAACTAACTGAAAATAACTGAAAAACATGCTAATAATAACGTAAAATGACCTATCATCACAACCTTAAATTATATGTAGCTACAATATGTTATAGTCATTAGTCTGTAGCTATAATATTTTATAGTCATTAATCAAGATAGAAAATATCTTATACTCCATGCGTCCCAAATTATATGTTGTTTTGCAAAAAAAAATTGTCCCAAATTATATGTCATTTTACAATACCAATGAATCATTAATGTTACTTTTTCTATTATATCCTTAATTATTTATTACTTTCTCTCTTCTTTCAGTTCGATCATTTATCTTTTCTATATAATTTATTAAGGGCAATTTTGTAAAATAAGTCATAATATCTCTTTCCCACAAAAAATAATTACATTTTTAATACGTATGAAATACCCAAAATGTCATATAATTTGGGACGGAATGAGTAATAGATATTTTACTTTTTTTTTTCTCTTCAGGGGTTATAATAAACTTACTTGATAAAGTATCATACTTTTAAAATTTTATGAAACTTTATGGAATTGATTTACTCAATAAGAACCACTCTCTTCGTCTCAAATTAAATGTCATCTTTACTATTTTTCTTTCCTTCAAATTATTTGTTGATTTAATGATATTAAAAAAGTATTTATTATTCTTTTTCACTAAGATATACTTTTATTTATTGTATTTCAATCATATATCTATTTCACTAACTATAATTAATAAGAATGTTTTAGAAAATGAAACATATTTCAATCATATTTCTGATCAATTTTTTAACAACTGTGTAAAACTTAAAAGTGACTCTTAATTTAAGACGGAGGTATAAAATAATCAATGAAGTTTAATATCTGCAAAGAGTTATTAAGTGAAGTAAACTTAACAAGAGTTGCTCTTGTTTTCTTTTGGTAAGGTGTGGGAGCACTCTTGAGGTTCCGTTGATTTATTTATTTATTTATTCATTTTTTATATTTTTTGAAAGTTGTAGTGGTTTAATTGGGTGGTTAGTTGGAGTAGTTTTCGTTTTGGCTCTTGTTTGATTTATTGATGCAGGTGTTTATGTTCTACTTGTGCATGGTGAATTACCTTCTATGTTTTGCGTTTGTGAGATTTCAATTCTTAGTTTACTTTCTACAATTGGTTTATATAAAATTAGAGGTCTTATGTAAGTATTTTCTAAAATTGTCCTTTTTTTTTTAATCTCTACGAAAGTGGTGCACTTAGCTTGAATAAACTCTTGGTGCAACTCCTTACCAATGTAGTCATACAATTTGTTAAAACTCATTGTCATTAGTCATTGATCTTTAGTCGAAACAATGTATTCACCAAGACAAAGGAATGGCTGCTAAGGTAAAGGGTGCATGCACAATTAAGAAAACGTTAGGTGAAATACATTATTATTATTATTTTTTTTGGTAGATATGAAATACATTATTTTATATTATCCAAAAGTGAGGCGAAGTTTGGTTTTCCCTTGATGCAGTATAGTTTGGTTTTTCCATTTTATTATGTACTTATTCCTATCAAATTAATAAATAGGATTTAATAATTGGTTTAACTAATGATGATTTGGACATCAACACAATATATTCAGATATATGAAGTATTCTTATCACTTTAACTTTATTATTTTTGTAGGCATTATATCGTGCTTTTAACTTGAATGTTGCGTCCCCTCAAAAAAAAAAAACTTGAATGTTATAAGTTTGTTTACAAATTCAACCCGAGTTTTAGACAAAGAACTTGTGTTGTTTTTGATATAATATACCGATTTGAATGAATAAATACCTTAGACGAAACACAGAAATTCAAGCTATATAAAATGGGAAGTTAATTTAATCAAAAAATAAGTAAATATTTGGTGAAGCTAAACTCAGTCTAACGTAACGCTAGTTCAAAAGGATTACTGTTGTATATAGGAATTCTTTGTTTTGCATTTATAAATGGCAAATTGGTTACTCAAAAAAATAAATGGCAAATTGGCAACTTTCCCTATCAATTATTATAAAAATAAATTTTATAATGTATGAGACCAAGTTTCACGTCTCTATTATTTTTCATCATTTTTTTAGAATGGTACGATCTTGTACCAGATCTTCGTTTAGTTATGATGATAGCAACCACTCTCATTGAAAAATGATATAATAACATTTTTTTTGGCATATTTAATTACCGATCTTGTCGGTGTATTGTAAAATTAGGCAATTTGTCCAATCAATTTACACATAATTTCAAACCTGGCAACCATATGAAAACAAAATCATAGGAAAATAATGTAGAAAATCAACAACCACCATTGACTTTTGCTACAAAAGAGTGCCAAGTCATTACCTTATCAAGATTGAGTCATGCAGCTGTGAGTGGTTCACTGAGATCGCGACTAGTATAAAAGCAGCAAGTCACTCTTGTGTTTTATGCACCAAACTCATAAGTCACTAACATGGCTTCCTCAAACTTCCTAGTGCTGCTTCTTTTTGCTCTCTTTGCCATCCCTCAGGGTCTTGCCAATTATGAGAAGCCTCCGGTTTATCAACCACCGGTGTATAAGCCACCAGTTGAGAAACCCCCAGTCTATAAACCCCCTGTAGAGAAACCACCTGTGTATAAGCCACCAGTAGAGAAGCCTCCTGTTTACAAACCACCGGTGTACAAGCCACCAGTTGAGAAGCCCCCGGTTTACAAGCCACCTGTGTACAAACCCCCAGTAGTGAAACCCCCAGTCTACAAACCTCCTGTTTACAAGCCACCGGTGTACAAGCCACCAGTAGAGAAGCCACCTGTGTACAAACCCCCAGTAGTGAAACCCCCAGTCTACAAACCTCCTGTTTACAAGCCACCGGTGTACAAGCCACCAGTAGAGAAGCCACCTGTGTACAAACCCCCAGTAGTGAAACCCC
>Ga0228710_1000806_pt1 | contig 43469 bp, 22 predicted proteins | sample MedpolnodulmetaG_FD_177995 | JGI IMG/M metagenome (GOLD analysis project Ga0228710, IMG submission 177995) | Root nodule microbial communities from Medicago polymorpha collected in Santa Monica, California, United States - pink nodules | ecosystem: Host-associated > Plants > Roots > Nodule... | reverse complement strand
TGACCGAGTCAATCCGATTCAATCCGATTTAATCCGGTTAAATAACTATATAAATTTAATCTAAGACCGAGTCATCTAACCGAGTCATCCGAGTGGTTCCGGTTCAGTCATGCGGTTCGACCAATGATTCAGTGGTTCGACCATTGACCCAGTGACCCAGTATCCCTGCCGAGTCGATGACCGAGCTGAGTTTTAAAACTATGATCAATAGTTTTTTTTTGTTGAGAGAATCAATAGTTTTATTTAAAAACGTATACGCATTTCCCCTAACCATAACCTAGTTGGTAAAGATATTGTAATACGTGAGAGTCCGTGTTTGAATCTGAATTCCCTACATATCCATCTTAAAAAGGTGAATTTCTACACTGCTTCTGATCAATTTGAATTTCTAGTATATGATTTACTGTGCATGTAACCACACCTTCATTTAAATTGATATTCTATTATATAATGTTGAATGTTACGCATAACAAACAATTACTTTTATGAAAATATGAACAATTTGAGGGGATTATTGAACGTTACTACCCTAGTAAATAGTCACCAATTCTGTTGACAACATTGTTATTAGATTTCTTAAATGTTGATTAGGCTTGATTCAGCCTCCCTTTAGCATGTTTTCCTATTTCTTCGTTTTGCAATGCCATTTAGCTCTTCTTATCTGCTTGTTTCTTTACTCTATTTATAAACAGGCACATATTATTTTCACCTTATGTTATTATTTTAGGTGAGTTTATTAGTGGACCACCATCATAAGTGGTCCACCATAGATCAGAACTTAAAATGATCAGAAATTTTAATGACTATTGATGATACTATTCAGAAATAAAAATTAATGACATTTCTCATATTTACGGCTAAGAAGGTGATTTGATTGATGTCGATTCAATACAAGCTACATATTTATTTTCCGTTGTTTCAATCTAACTGGTATCAATTAAGCCATTATTTCAATCGTAAAAATGAGGAAGATGATTAACATCTACTACCAAGAGACGACGTTTGTCGTCATTGGAGTTTTAAACATTTTTTAAGTACTAGTCCACGGTGGATCACTTATGAAGATGGTCCATATTAGAATTTCTCATTATTTGATCGTCAATCATCCCTTGAAACATCAAATTCCCAAAATTGATTTGAAAGGAACCCTAAAGAGAAAGTGGACATTCTCTGTGGTAAACATGGAAGGTGGTAGTAAAAGGCCAATTCATACACATGACATAACAGAAGGAAAAACAAAATTGCATAGCAGGAGAAAGATTGGTAACTTTTCTTTGATGTTCAGACATATATTGCCCAGTCAAATCCCTCAAAACCGTCAACATATCATCAAAACTAACTTTTCCATTGCAATCCGTATCATAAACCTTGAAAATAACTACAAAAAACACCACTATTCATTCAAATTCAATCCAATAAAATAACTCTCCTCTCCTATTATCAATTTATGCAAGCAATGAACAAATTAAGATGAATAGACACATTCAATTTTGTGTTGGATAGTAGCACGTGGACTGAATGCAGACAATAAAGCTATAAATTCCTTGAAGTTAAATCCATCCAGCATTCTCAGCAAACTCTGCAAAATTCACTCATTCGCATTTTGCATTTTGAATTCAAATTTTGCAAGGAAGAGAAAGAAAAAGAGAGAGGGAGAGACCTGAGAGAGAGGATTGACGGGGAATTCGGGAATGGAGAGAAATTCATCAGAAGGAATGAAACCACAGTTGTTGCGATCGAGTTGACAAAAACGTTGGTAAAGTGAAACGATTCATATGTAAACATAGATGACAGACCATATATTTGAAGATTGAGGGACGATAAGAAAATAAACCATGGATTTTAAGCATAAATGTAATAATTTTAGTAGGTAGGTAGGTAGATAGATAGATAGAGAAGAAGAGCTAAATGGCATTGCAAAATAAATCATATGACATATAAAAAAATTCAAATGTTGTCTGTTATATATCTTAGAAGCCATAAATCTCTGAAGTGAAGTAGACAACATAATGACAAATTGGGAACATATACTAAAGAGCATTCAAGGCTCTAGGTAATCAAGTGCATTTCTAGCCTTTAGATGTGGTAGTCAAGAACCGAATGTCATGTCCCCTCAATCTCACCCTCGAGACATGGGCATCAAATGTTGAGAGACAGACGACCAACTCCCCGACGAGGGAATCTTCTGATCACCTCACTACAATGAACGGTGGACGGACACATAGTCGAACTTGTCTCACTTAAACTATATGGCTCGCCTCCTCTGCCACCAGTCGAGCATATATGGGTTCCCAACGAGCAAGTTCAATAGCACGCTCGGTTACATTCCAGACATGATCATTGCGACCATGGTAGCATTTGTGCGGAATGCCTTTGTGAACGACATTGTTCCATTGCAGGTGTGCTTGCTACACAATCATGGCGACCATGGTAGAATTTGTGTGGCATACCTTTGCGGACAGCACAGCTCCATTGCAGGTGTGCCCACAATGCGGTCATTGCGACCATGGTAGAACTTGTGAGGCATTCCCTTGCAAACAACATTGTCCATCACAGGTGTGTCCGGTAATAGTTGTTCAAATAACACAACTCCAATTGTAACGTAATGTTGATATGCGATTGTCTTGGAACCAAAAGTACCTCCACTTTGAAGGTAACAAAAGTAGACAACTAATTAATTTATGTTGCGATATCAACCTTATCAACTGTCAACAAGTGGCACTCGTAGGTAAAAGTAAAATAAAATAGAGAAATGCTATCAAGTGCCTTTGAGGCATTTGCTAAGAAATACCCAAAAGTAATTTTATCTTGAAAATTGTGTATTTAACTTATTGAAATACCCAAAAGTAATTTTTTTCTACATTGAATTAGCAATTGTTTACATTTTTAAATCCTTAACTAGTGCCCTTAAACACTTGTTAGCATAACCCTATAAAATATCATTGATCAAAACAACCAATGGATAAATTATCGTGATGAGGAGTGACCTAATGGAATGTTGGAAAGAGAGCACAACACAAACCTTTGAGGGTCATTAATTATAATTTGTTTTTACTGAATTGATTTTTTTTTCAAGTTCAACATTTAATTAATTTTAGGGTGGCAATGCCATTTAGCTTCCTTTAGCATGTTTTCCTATTTCTTCCCTTTGCAATGCCACTTAGCTCTTTTTATCTGCTTGTTTCTTTACTCTATAGATTTACAGTACATTACATCTGAGGAGGAAAAGGAGTAGGAGGAATATATTTTACAGAAACCTTCCAATTATTACTATAGTTCAAAAAAGTAAATATAGTCAGCTATTCAAACTTCATACAAAACTAAATAGTTACCACACCAATAGCTAAAAAAATCATATTTACTTCAAACATTATTTCTAAATAGAAATAAACATCGCTGAAGGCAATTGTTTAAAAATTATCACCCGAGTTTTTGTTTTGCAATCAACATATACTATCATTCACACTGAAGAAGAAAAGAATACCAGAATCAAGAATCTCCCTCATCAAACCCAAAGTAAGGCATGACAGAGAGGTTTTTTTGTGGGTACTCTAGGGAAATTGCTATCCTCATTCTAATCCACCGGAACCTCGGCTTCCATCTTCACATCCGAATTGCCAAGAATCTAACAGTAAAAAGGAACGGTCAAAAAAAAAATTCAAATGAAAGATGGCACACTTAACAAATATCAACATATAGCAGTGTTCGTTGTGCATGGTAGAAATTCAGCATGAGTATTAAGATGTATGACCCTAAAACAATCACGAGCATGGCCTCAGCTGTATCACCCTCAAAACAGTAGGACCTAAGTTTCTAAGATAAACATAAAGTTTATATATGCTAAATCTAATTAGGACCTATGTTTCAAATGAAGATCTTGAAGTTGGCTCAACTTATTGGCAGTAAAGGGCGGGAATAGTTCAGACTTCAGACAGCCTGTCACGAACCTATGGCCTAAAATGTATTAGGCATTAGGCAGGGCCTAGTTACTAAGTAAGTTAGGTTAAAAGCTTTTAAAAGTTAATTTAGCAACAAAAAAAAAACTGACTTCAGACGATCCGAAAAGCTTTTAATTCAAACAAGTTGGTCCATTTATATGAATATAATTAACATAATAATATTTTTATTAACATTATTTTGGATTTTTATGGTAACATCTTAAACTTAAATACTAGGTCTGTTTAAAGGATTTGACCCCTACATAAAAACTTAAGCCTGGAGCTATAAGCTCAAATTAGAGGCAAGCTTTATAACGTGTTTGAAAGTCTTACTGCAAAGCAAAAATTAAATAGACTTTCAGACCATATTATACTCTACTCAAGATCAGGCAATGGAAATGAGTCTCCGCAGATAGGTCCCGGACAATCTTAGGCCTTGATTCGAGAAAAAAGGCCAGGTCAGTTTAGTCTAACTGAACAATTTCCATGCTCGATGGCAGTCAGCGACCTTGTCATTCCAAGCTATTATGTGTGCAACCATATATAGATAAATGTTCAGGTCCTAACTTGCATTAATGATTTTAGGACATCATAATAATATGAATATGAGAAAAACCAAAAAGACTTGATGCATAATCCCTAATCTACCACTTGCAATTGCATATCAAAATGTTTGCCAAACTTAAGTATTTCAGTGCAACAAGTCATGCTAGATATTGTTTCAGTACCTTCATGAAGTCAGACAAGACTAAGAAAGAATCCTTTGTATAACCAGCTTCTTCAAGAACCTGGGCCAGAACTTCCTGTATGTACAAAACAGAATACATCAGAAGCTGTTACAAGCAAACCAAATCATCCCTCATTCTCCAATAAAATCTTCATTCCAAACCTCATTTACATATTTTCAATTACACATACACATAAATAACATCCCTCATATTTTCAACAGACACAAACACACTCAATGACTTATATTTTAAAGGGGTGAAGGGTGCAATCAGAAAAAGTGTTCAAATAAAGCTTTATCTCATCTCCTGAGGTTACATACTGTCTTTTGTTTAGTTTTCCAGCTTCTCCGAGAATAACTCCATAAATTGGCCCATACTCTCCTACCCTTGTGTTATTATTTGATTGTCAATCCCGTAAAACATATTGTTGGGTTCAAATGTGAGTGATCGCCAGCAAATCAAATTCCCAAATCAGTTTCAAAGAAACCCAGAATAGAAATTGAGCATTCTCTATGGTAGATAACTAGGACGGAAACGGTGAAAGGCCAATTCATACACAAAATCCATGAAACATAGGGGGGGAAAATGCATAACAGGAGCAACAGAAAGATTGGTAACCTTTCTTTGATGTTCAGACATATATTGTCCAGTCAAATCCCTCAAAACCGTCAACATGTCGTCAAAATTAACTTTTCCATTGCAATCTGTATCATAAACCTTGAAAATAACTAGAAAATGAAAAAATCATCAAAATTCATTGAATCCAATACAATACAATAAACTAAAGATGAATTACGATATGTTAAGATGAATTAATACAAACATTCAATTTTGTGTTGAAGAGTGGCGCGTGGACTGAATGCAGACAAGAAAGCTATAAATTCCTTGAAGTTAAAGCCATCGAGCATTCTCAACAAACTCTGCAAAATTGAATCACTCATTCGCATTTTAGAATTCAAATCGATTTATAGCAGCTTGAGAGGGAGATACCTGAGAGAGAGGATTGACGGCGAATTCGGGAATGGAGAGAAATTCATCGGAAGGAATGAAACCACAGTTGTTGCGATCGAGTTGACAAAAACGCTGGTAAAGAGAAACGATCTCTTGCTGAGTAACTACACACGGAAATGGAAGAAGTGAGAAAAATAGAGATGAAGGTAAGAATTAGAGATTGAAAAAGAGAGTATCGTTAGTTACATGCGTGTTTGCAGTGTTGTTGAACTTCTTCAATGTCGTACTGTGTGAGCATGGAAGATGTGTTACCCATCGATCGATCACTCACTCAACCCCTCAGACTCAGAGAGAGTGAAGAGACACGACTTCGCTCGCTTAACTGCCTACTGTTTCTTAGGCCCACATCAATCAATACCGAATTTTAGCCCAATGGGCTAATTGACTTTTGACCCTATCGAGGAAGACTACGATGCTAGCTAGCCTTCTCAAAATTGTGTGGTAGTGTAGGTTTTTTTTACTTTTTAGTTGAGAGAAAAAATACAAATACATTTTTTTTAAGGATGATTAATATTCAATACATAGAAATTAAGTATTGGCACGGCTGGTATATATGTATACTATTTTTTGTTTTAAAAAAATGTATACTTTTTTTATTTTGGAGAATGTTAACTAGTGCTTCAGGGACATTGGTTAAACACCAAATGAAGTAAGTTTTTATTAAAAAGTAATGTAATTATTACTTAATAAAAGGTGACAGTTTATATTTCTAAGACAGAAATTTCTTTTATGAATTCCTTAACCAGTACCCTGGGACACGGTTAACAAGACCTTTTTATTTTTTAGAAAGAAAAAAAAAAGGGTAGCTAATACGTGTAAAACTGTAAATATTAAATTTCTTAGAAGGCTTCGATTCAGGGCCAAATTAACAATGCATGTACCGGCATTTCTTATTGTTCACTGAACTGGAACTGACAAGGTATCCAATGCAAAGAGAATCGTCCTCCTATGAACAAAAAAATAAGTTATAATCATACGCTTTTGTAGTTTTGCAATAATAATTAAACCGTCATTTTGAATTATTGTGCAGTTTATAATTAATCAAACATGATTCCCTTGGATTTTACCGGTGTGGCATATAATGGTTCATATGTCTCAAAATAACTACACATGAGTCTGGGAAGTTTAATTAAACATCGGCAAATCTAAAATCCGAAAGGATAAAAAAGAAAAACAAATAAAATAAACGTTGGAGTATCAATGGGACATTGAATGTACATGGCATATGTATGGGCTTCAAGCATTGTAAATATGTGATTGTGTTTCTCATTCCTTCACGTGGGTACCAACAAACGAATATGACATGTCTGCTCATACATATGGCAAATTAGAAAACAAAAGGGTTAGTTATCTGCTGCATAATTTTAGTATTAGTTTAATCTTGCACTTTTACCCTAACTGAAACCTTGTAAATTACTCTGAATCTCATATCGGTTGAGGTCATTTTGCAATTGATTGATATGAGATTTCTTGTTGACAAAAGTTTACGTGAAGTAAATTTATTATGGAGAGATTTCACATTACTCTCTCATATGTGTGTTGAGATATTAATCCATAATAATAGGAGTTAGTTACAGACATATAGCTAGTTATTTTGTTAAAGTTTGTTACTTGACTAACAAGCAACTACTATAAATAGGTTGTAAACATTCTATTCATTTACTAATGAAAATTAAGTTACAACGAATTATTCACTTCTCTAATTCTCATCATCATAATCTCATCATTCATCATCTTTCATAGATTACTTAGAGGGCAAGAAATCAATAAATTGCGCTAACAATGTGATGATTACACATTAGAAATCCACTCCTCCACTGGTGTTGAAAAAAATGTGTAGGGAAGCTTCGGTTTACAACTTGGATTTATAATCGTCTGTAAAATTTGAGTATTGTTCAGAACAAACAGAGAATTTACCTGGAGAGGGTAAGGATACTCACAATGGTGGTGGACCGATGAAGGAGGTGCTCCGATCGCTGATGGCGGCGCTTTGAGGATGTTGTACATGCAAGTGCTCCGACGCTGCAAGTCAGTGTATGATCAAGAGTGAGAGTGGAGCATAAAGAGATCAATACATTGTGGGCTTGTCAAGAGCTCTTTATATAGGGTCGAGGAGACCGTTGTGTAGTCATGGGGCGGCCGTTATGAAAGGCGTCCAATATGGCAAGATTGAATGAGCGTTACCAACCATTAGTAGCCGTTATAGACTATTATTGATAGAAGAGGATTCAATACTTAAGGTAGGCTTCGATTGTTGGACCTTTGAGTAATTAGACCTTAATTTGTGACGGGCTAGGCTTTTGCCTAGTCCCAAACAAGTATATATTAATTATTGAATAACAATTAAAATTTATCTTTCAGAGATGTAATGTAATTTGTTCACAATAATAACTCTTTGTGAGACTAAACCCAAGTATATGTATGAAACAGTCGGTGTAAAGAACAAAAATATGAGCTGAAACGAGAGATACGTGACATGACTTGTCGGCGTTGGTGCATGTGGTGCAGAAAAACCACAACACAAGGTCGCATGTGCCAACGTTCTAGTAATACAATACTGTTTTTGTCGAATACAACTGATGCTAAACATTGTATCGGAGCAACAAGTGTCCCCTTTACGGGCTTCACCCATTCAATAAAATAATTAGGATGTCTATATGCTGTGATCTTTAGGTAAGACAAACTGTCGTTTTCGAAAAACACTTTATTTTTGGGAAGGAAAAATAAAGAAAATAGTATAAAGATGTTGACACTAATTTCCATCAACACTAGCATGGTGGAGCTTCCTTGTGAGTCATTTACAATTAATTTTCAGTTGTGGTGTGAGCTATTTGGATTTCTTTCTTATTCCTTTATAGACTTTTTGATGCATAACATCGATTCTTGATTGTTGAACAATATGAACGGTACTCCATGGTGGTGGCTCTAGGTCGTATTTTGATGATTGAAGCAGTGCATGAGAATATTTAAAAATAAATAAGTTATTACTATCTCTCCATCCTTGTGTTTTAATCCTCGTCAACAATGATTCTTGTCCATATATTGGATCCCTTCTTATTTTGGTTGTGTGCAGTTGAATGAGAGGATGATGTGATTAACCGTGGGACTATGGTGTCTTGTGAAGGTGTGACTCACCATGGGAATTTCTTTTTTGGGGTTGCTTACTCTCTCAGAATTATAGGCCATTCTTAAAGGTCTGAACGTGACTTTTGGGAAGGGTTTCATATCTATTTATATTGAATCCGACTCAAAGGTGATTGTAGGTTTGATCCAAGATACTTGCAAATTGCAAAGTTCAATATCTTCACTCTCTTTTGGTGAATCGAGTGTTGTAAATATTTGCTTATATTTCAAAAGTTCAAATATAAACATTACTTAGAATAAGTGAAAAATATTTTCAGTTGATCATAATTATTAATTAATTACTCAAGTTATTACTTTTGACTGTTTATATGCTAACAAACCATTCATTTAATCTTTCAGAGTCATCAAAGCATATAAACAGGTTTTCACCTTATGTATAATATGTTGGCATAATTTTAGCAACTATTTTGACTTCCTCCTCTCAAAACGTGTTCAACAAGTTGGCTGAATAGTATCCCTATTTTTATGCCAAGAATTGGTTTTCAAAGCAGTAGTAGTACGTGTATATCCCACATGTTTATTGTGCTCAACGGTTAATTTTGAAAATAGCCCATATAATAATTGTTTTGAGGAGCACATAGACAGTAGAGAAAAACCCGATAACACAACTCACGTACAAAACAAAATATATCACTTTCTCACTTCCTTTTTTCTTTCTGGATCACACTACCTGTCACATAAAATCTCTTGTCAGTTCTGAATCCTCGGCTTGCCGGGAAGGGTCTGTTAAATCTGGAAGGGTTAGCGTTTTACACGCGGAAAATCCTTGAAGACAGTGCGTTCAACACGTCTCAGATCTATCTCATTGTTTTTATTTTGCAGGTCTTCGTAGCATTTTCTACAACATCGAGTCATTGATATCTTTCGTCATTTGGATCATTTTTCTTTATCCCACATTTTTCTTCACCAAGAATGGCTTGCGAATGCCTTTTCCATATATAATTTTTTATGTAATTCCTAATTACTTCTCTTCTGTCTTTCTGAACAATAGCAATGCAGGCGGCGAAGCTAGTCAAAATTTTAAGTAAAGGCGGCAAAATATATAAAAGAAACTAAATATATTTTTACGAATCTTATTTTGATAGTTTTCGTCTTTGACAAAACTCTTTATGTAATTAGTATATAGACTAAAAGTTTCAAAATAGAAAATAAATTTATTTAATAAAGTGATAATTTTTTGTTTTATATATTTCTACTAATAATTTTCACAAATAAACTTATTTGGGTTAACTAAATTTACATTATTGGAGTAGCTAGACATAGTGTCCATTTGGTAGGACATACAAGCTAGCTTATAGCTTATTGACCTATATTGGATAAGTTCGTATGACAAAAAAAACTATGTTTGGCAACAAAAAATTTATAAGGAGTTTATAGTTTATTTTACGAGTTCATAACTTATTTTTCAGACGCTATTTTAAATAGCGTTTGAGCTTATAACTTATTGTTTTTTCTTTCACTTTTACCCTTACTATTTTATCTAATATCAATTTTTACTCTTTTTGATTTAGTATGAAATTAAATAAAAGATTAAATGCAGTATACGAAAAGATTAACTCTCATAACAATCAAAGATATAACATTGCCTCGATTAATGGCAAATACTTGAACAAGAATTCTTTTTTTCATACGATTGGTTATTTGGTTTGATAAAAAAGAATGTATAATGTTGTTCCAGAATGATAATTGACAGCATTAGCGTAAAAGTAAAATGTGATGGCTTCACGGTGTATTTGGATCATGAATAAAACTAAGTTTTTTTTTTTTACTACATAAAAAGGGCATGTTATATTTACATTTATTAGCCATTCAAACCATTGATTTATGTAAAAGTCTTGGTCAATGGTTTCTCTAGTTTTCTCTATCTAGGTTTTCTCTTAGAGTTTCTTCATTGAGGGGTGGTTTTGAGTCAATTCTTGACCTGAAATCACTCATCTTCATCTTTTTCTCTCTATTTCAATTTAAATAAGTGATTTTCACATAGATCAAGGTTTTTTTCTTTGTGATTTCATCATCTAAGTGTGATGGTTTGTTGTTCGTCGTCTTATGCGGCATTGTTTGATTTCTCGTCTTCGTGCGGTGTTCATTTGATTCATATTGAAAGATCGATTATTCAATCAAAGATTTGGGCGTCAATGTTGCAGATCCGGAGGCCATGGATATTTCGGTCACTTTAATTTTATCATATATTTTTGTAGGCATTATGCCGTTATTAACTTGGATGCTGTGAGTTTGTTCGCAGATTCATCTTTTTTTGTTTTTAGCGGTGTTGAATGATGTAATCTCTCGATTTGAAAGAATGAATATCATTTTGTTTTTGTTATAAAAAAAAACTATTAATTTTAGCAAACATTTCAATTAGTTTATATCAATCAATGGTTATAAACTATCAAATAATTTATCAGCTATCCACCACTATTTTTATCAAACTGACCATAAAAATATACTAACTTATCAAAAAAATAATTAAAAAAATTGGGGTAGTCAAAGCCAACTCAATGCATAACTACCCTCCATCCTTGAATGTTGTTTTTCCTTTTTTCTTTTATATGTTGTGGGTAGGGACGGAGCTAAAGGTTGGACCATCAGAGGTCGTGGTCTTTCCAAGTTTCTTTTAATTTTTTTATACTAATATGCTATATATTGTATTGTTTTGTCAATATATCTATATATAAACTATTTTTAACTTTATACGATATTGTATAATGAAATATTTTTTGATTCAATATTTGCTGGGTTTTTGTAAAAAAAAAATGATAATAGTGTTAACATTTAAAAAGATAAAGGATTAAAATGAAAAAAATAAAATAAAGGACTAAAATGTTACTTAAATTAAGTAAGGGACTATTAATGTAATTTTGCCTAAATATTTTTAAGTGAATCACCGTCGATGTTCATGTAAAATCATACGTTGAAAAAAAATCAATTATAATGAAAAAAAAATAATATTATAAACTATTCATTTTGTTTTTGCTAAGTATAATGATTAGATTTACACATTTCAAGAGTGCAGAAAAATGGAATCTAAAATTCGAACTTCAACTTTTGCCAATAATAATTGAATTACAATTACACGATAATATTATTCGTATTTTAACCATGTATACATGTTTTTGTCGTATCCACCACTATGAAGAATCAAGTATAAATAAATATCGTATTTATTGGTATGAACATATGCGTACCCTGTATTGATTATCTGTTGTGGGAGAATATGATGAGTTAAATGACGAAAAATATATAAGTTAGTAATTACTATTATGCATGGAATAGAATATAAAATTAGTTGTTCCTGTGAGCTTAGCTCATTTGGTTAACCATTTGGTAAGAGATAATGCACAATTTGTATAGGGGTCGGGGTTCGAACCCCAGACACCCCATTTATTCATCTTTAAGGTGAATTTCTCTAAAAAAATAAATATAAAAGTAGTTAGAAATGAAGGTGTGGTAGATGTGATCAAGTAACCCACCCAGCCCAGCGACCGTAGCTAATTCCAATCAGAAGAATTTTATTACTATAAACAAAGAAAACAGACAACAAACTACCAAGCGAACTTTCATTCATGTTTTCGGACATGGAGGAAAAAGACAAAAGTAGATAACTTGGTTGGATGAAAGGAACAGAATATTCACCATTTGCTGATAGTGACCCATTTTGATGTAAGCAACCCATTTTACTACCGAATAGTAAGCAGTAATACGAAATAAAGAAATACTACGTGTTTTCCTTTACCTTTTCCTGATTTTGACATAATTCATTGCCTCTTTTTTTAAGGAGGACTTTAATTCTTTTTCTTTTTTTTTTTTGAGGGAACTTAATTCATTGTTTTGTTGATATTGATTCCATGCCAGTTTTTTTTTATAAATTAAATAAACTAGACCATCGACATGTGCTAACGCACGGGTCATATCGAAGGTAATATTTTACGGTAATAGGTAACAAAATAGTTTAGATGAATGTCATGATTGTAATATAGTATTTCATAATATTAAGAAACATAGACGTTGGTATTGTACCATAACATAATATTTCCATGACATCGTCCTTGGTACCGTAACGTAACATAATAGATTAAGTATAGCGAGACGGATTAACGGTTATTTCTTTCCAAAAAAATAGCATATAATTAGGAACATAATTTTATTTTACTTTAGATAAACATTAAATGCAAAAGTGTGGAGGAAAAAATTAGGTTAAGTATAGCGAGACAGGTTAACATTTATAAGTAAGAGACTAGACGGGTTAACGGTTATTCCTTTCCAAAAAATAACATCTAATTAGGAACATAATTTTATTTTACTTTAGATAAACATTAAATGCAAAAGTGTGGAGGAAAAAATTAGGTTAGGTATAGCGAGACCGGTTAACATTTATAAGTAAGAAATATAGCGAGACGAGTTAACGGTTATTCCTTTCCAAACATATAGCATCTAATTAGGAATATAATTTTATTTTACTTTAGATAAATATTAAATGCAAAAGTATGAAAGGAAAAATTAGGTTAAAATTAAATTAAGTATAGCGAGACGGATTAACATTTATAAGAGTAATATGATTGGACCCGCTTATGGGCCAACTGTCACGAGATTGACCGAGACAAGCCCCGGTTTTAAGGCGGACCATATATAGAGAATCAAGTAAAAAAAATGGATATATTGTTAAATTTTAATGCAAAGTTGCATGTGTCTTAAGCAGAGTGTTTGCGCTGCTAGTCCGTTTTTGAAATTATTGTTAATTTATTGATTTAGAAAATAAAATTATCAATAGACTCTCATTTGTAAGGGTATCGTAGAAGGTTCCGTGTAATGTTACACCGTTCAATATTGTTTTACTTGATATATATTTTTTAAATTTAATCGTTGGATTATAAGTTTATATCATATAGATCATTCATATAAATTTTTATGAAAATTTAAAATCATTTGATATGTTATTGAGATACATCAATATTAATGGTTTATGCTCTTTTATGGAACAACATTAATCTTAGTGTATCTGAATGACATATCAAACGATTTTAAATTTTCGTAAAAACTTACATGAATAATCTATGTGATATAAATTTACAATCCAACAGTCAAATTTAAAAAATATGTATCGAGTAAAACCATATTGAGCGGTGTAACATTACACTGGTGTAATTTGATCCCCTATATATACGTGTGTGTATATAGTAAAATACATAAACGGTTAATACTAAATTGGATCTTTTTTTTCTCGTTTCTTCTCCTAACTCTCTACCTTTCGTATATATAATAAAATAAATAAACGGTTAATACTAAATTGGATTTTTTTTTCCTTCTCCTAACTCTCTATCTTTCTTGATTATATTTTTCTTTTTTTATTGAAAAGAGTGAATAAAATTAAGAGAGATAAAATTAAAAGAATGAAAGAAGAGAAGAAAGAATGTGAAAATGTACCTTCGATTAATGCAATATCTTTTTCTAACTATATAAATAATTCAAATTAAAGGAGAAAGATAAAGGTGGACAAGCTTGTTGTAAAGATGGCAACCTTAACTTAACACCTTAATCACACGGGTCCTTATAAGTCAAATCAGAAGAATGTAATCTCAATTGTCGCTAGAAATGCTATCTTCCTCTTTCATTGAAAATACAATATTTTATTTATTTGCACAAAGTCACAAGTCCCTAACTAATTTCCTCTTAACATTCATAAACCACTTTTTGCATAAGAGAAAAGATAAAGTGTATTGTATGCGTGTCTTATGATATGAAACCTTAAAGATAATGATTAAATTAGTTTAATTTATCTTTCTTTTGAATTATTTTTTATTAACTTTATTTTAGCTTCTTCAAACAAAAAAATAAAATTATTAACTTTATTATTTTACTTGCCTGATGTGCTCGTATGTGTTTGCTTTTTTTATAAAAGTAATCGAAAATTATGCAATTCATTTTGATTACCGACGTTGGTGTGAATGATTACATAATTTCAGAATTTTTTATATGCAAGTTTAAACAATAATAATATCAATTTATATAAATTTTTTCCTAAACAAATATTGACTAATATAATTTTAGAATATGTTTATCAATTTTTCATGTGTATGATAATTATTTTGAAAATTTAATAGTGATAACTTATCCCGTGTATAATAACTTTATAATATGTATTAGTAATCATTTTTCACATGCAGAATAATTATTTTAAAATTTTATAAAATGTAACAACGATTACTTGTCCCGTGTATAATAATTATTTTAAAATTTATATCAGTGATAACATGGCTCATGTATTATAATTACTTTCAATATTTTATCAAAGAGAACATGTCACATGTATAATAATTATTTAAAATTTTTATTTGTGACGACTTGTCCCGTGTATAATAATAATTTTAAAAATTTTAGCAGGACAGTTTGTTAAGTGTATAATAATTATTTTAAAAATTTATCAGTGACAATATGTCATGTGTACAATTATTATTTTTAACTTTTTAGAAGTAACAACTTATCTCTTCCTTGTATTGTGTAGACTTTTTTATTGTGTATAGATTTTTAGTAACGACAATTTTTGAAGTGTATAATAATTATCGAGTTATATAATTTTATAATATGTTTGCCAACTTATCATGTGTATAATAAGTATTTTAAACATTTATCAATGACATCATGTTTCGTTAATAATTATTATTTTTAACTTTTTAGTAGTGACAACTTATCCCTTTCTTATATTGTGTAGACTTTTTTATATTGTATAGTTTCAGCAACGAAAACTTTTCAAGTGTATAATAATTATCAACATTTTTTTTTTCCTTTGCTTCTCTCTAGAGCTCCTTGTATAGGGAAAGTAAATTTGTTTGGTTACATATAATTTCATTTTAGCTACTTCAAAAAAATAAGTATCGACTTATATAATTTTAGAATATGTTTGCCAACTTGACATGTGTGTAATAATCATTTTAAAAATTTACCGGTGACAATATATCCCGTGTATAATTCTTATTTTTAACTTTTTGGAATTGATAACTTGTCTCGTGTATAATTATAATTTTAAAATATGTATTAGTGAGGACTTGCCTCATGTATATTAACTATTTTAAAATTTGTATTTGTGACGACTTGTTATTAAAAGGTAAAATTAGTTGTGACCGACTATATTGTATTTTCAATAGATGTAAGAATTGTCGTTGTAGATCACTGAATCAAAAGAGGATAATACGAATAAGGAAAAAAAAGATTTTGTTGTTAGAAACATATTTTTCTTTCTTCTTATGATTTAACTAAAAAAGGGTCATACTGTGCATCTGAAAAAGAAGACATCTTTAATCAAATCAGTGAAAAATATTCGATTTTCCTCTTAAAAATAAAGGATAACATCTTCCTCTTAAAATTATTTTTTTCCCAGTTTACTCGTGTTTTTTTTTCCTTCATATAAATAAATAAAAAGGAGAATCGTGGGAAAAAATCTTACACATGAAAATTATTTCTAGATCTAACTTTTACATATTTATGGTCTCTTATTTTTTTTTCCTAGATCTGTTTTTGTAGATCTGAAAAAATGGTATAGTAATAATACTTACTACAATCACAACAACAAAACCGTGTTTTTATGTATCTTGCATGATTATTTTTTTGTTCCAAATGCTTTTCTCTAATTTATTTTTTTACACATGAAAGAAAAATGATTAATTCTACTATATTTTCTAATTTATTTGTTAAAAGTTTTTTATGAAGAAAATTTGTTTCATCTATTTGTTTTTCGCCCTGTAAAAAAAATCTATTTGTTTTTTCGCTTCTTATTTTACTCATGAAAGTGTATATATTTTACCCATGAAAGTGTGTGTATGTATACACACACACATGAATATTATTTCGTAATTATTTATTTATTGACCTAGACTATTTTTTTTACACATAAAGTAGCTTTGTTTATTCAATTGATCAGACAATAAAAATGAAGTAGAGATAATGAAAGATCAAAGAAATGGAGAAGAGACAAAAGTTAGTTAATGAAAGTGATAAAAAGAAAGTGAGAGAAAGAAGAAGTTATTTGAAGTGAGGGAAGAGAATGAAATTTGAAAATCAAGTCAGAGGGAGGTAAATTATAGGATTAGAATCAAGTGAAGAGAGGGAAAAAAATTGAATTTGAATTGAGGTTTGGTTCAGACATGAGAAAATGTAATAATTGTCATAATGTTAAAAATAATATGGTATCTAACCAAAATGTTTGAGCATATTTAATCATTTGTAGTGTAAATTTGAAAAAGTACCAACCAAAGACATCACTTTAATCACATGACATCGTCTTGTAAATTTTGGAGACTTTTTACCCTAAAATCAATGATGTGGCAGAAAAGCAAGAAAGGGCAAATATGAGTTTTCCACAACATCTTCTTTTCTTATATTAAGAGGGATTTGCAACAAAAAAAAAAAGTGCTCCTTCAAAAAAAAAGTGTTGGCTCTCAATTTTAAAACTTGGTTTTTTGTCCCCTTGTTTATTTATTTTTTAAGAATTTTAGCCTCGTGTCATTTTTGAGTCATTTTTAATGATGTGACAATTATTTTGAAGTAGCAGCGTTTGGTAGACATAACTTTATTAACATAATATTCAATGTGGTCCAATTTGTGTTGTTGTCGTAAATGAATAGGCTATGTCATAAAAATTACCAAAAAATAAGACCAGGGAGCAAAAAATAAGTAAAATGTAGGGACCAAAATACTATAATTTTTTAAATAGGAGGACCAAAACTTCATTTTTAAAATAGGAGGACCAAAAATGCATTTAAATAAATAGAGGATTATTTGGTTGGGTAAATAAGGATGTATGTTTTTTTTACTGAAAGGATAAAATTCTAAATATAATAATTAAAATGAATGGTAAAATTGAAAAAAAAAATTATATCAAAACTTGGTATTCTCTTCGTATATATGCATGAAATTGTTTAAATGAATGGTAAAATTAGAAGATAACATGAATTATTCTCTTCATATTCTTCCATAGGGCTACAACATAATGAATCTAGAGAATAGATCGCATTATCCATTCGGTGAATCTAGATAATAGATCGTATTACCTATTCATATAGCGATTGACGAATCCATGCAAGAATCATAATATTGCATTGGACCCATGGAGCAAATGATCATAAACCGAGGGTTTTGGAAGACTTCTGTCGATTATTTTTTTCTTTGTTCTTCGAAATCAATGCAACGTGTGCATTGACCCTTGCCCCTCATGTGGTAATCTTGTGATCCAAATGTGGAGAAACAAGAATCAAGGATGTATTTTCATTTGAGTGGAAGTGCAAGTAATAGGAATTTGTGAAATTCATTGAGAAATCGAATAGCTCAGAACAACCATGATCGAAGAGGAAAAGTGAGAAGGAAACATGCAAAAGATGCACGAGGAATTAAGGGAAAGACACACAGAACACAGGGAATAAGAAGCGATCAATAATGACTACCATAGATAAATCGAGCTAAGAATAAACTAAATTTCATTCTTGATGATGTAAAATCAGTTTCTTGCTTACATAGTAAAAAGCCAAAAGGCCATGTATTTTTGTGTATACTCCCTCCGGTCTCATTTGTTAGCAAATTTTCACTTTATAGATTCATTGAATTAATGATATATGCGGTCTATAACATAGATCACATACATCATTTATTCAATAAACTTAAAAAGTCAAAATTTATTTATAAATGAAACCAAAAAGAGTGCGCACGCGCACACGCCCACACACACATACTCGTATGAACTAAGGTAATAATCAAACTAACAATCTATTAACAATCGTCTTTAAAAAAATCTATTAATAATCTAACTAACTGTACAATATTATAGGATATTAACCATGGTTAATTTAAGTAACTATATACATTGATAATTATCAACAATCTTAAAAGAGAAGTCAGATTTTAATGATTTTAACGTCATCAACGTTGTAGGTCTCAAAATATGTGTAATAATTTGCCACATTATCAATGTAATAATTTTTTTTTTTATTAACACAGTGTTACACAATTCGTAGGAATGTATTAGCCTTTTTTTTTTTTGAAGGAGGAATGTACGAGTCTTTTATTATTGTACATATTGACACGCTTGTTTATGGAGTATTACGTCCATTTTTATCAATCAAGTCCATAAAGACGAGGTTTGAAAACACCTAAACGGCATAATGCGTCAAAAATACGTTGTTGCATGCATCATGCCACTAGACAGAGTTATTGTCACACAGTGACATTTAATATCATTGTATTGTATAGTCGACGAAAGCTAAGTAAAAACAATCAATCAAAAGTTAAGAAAGAAAAAAAACTATTTTATTTGGAATTGATTACTATTAAAAATGATATTTGATGTTAATTAGGTCTTTGAAATACTCGAGGAGAAAATGCTACTGGTTTTAATTCTAACGAACCAGCAAGTCCTATAATATAGTACATACCCAAATATAATAGTAGTAAATATTTGCGATGAATGAATAATTGACCCCACACGTTGTTACAAACGATGATTATTGTAGCAATTGGAGATAAAAAATATGTACTTTTAGAATTAAGAAATAATAAAAGTTTAGTAAAATAAAAAAAATGATTAATTATAAAGACAAGAACAAAGAATGGTAATAGCAGTTAGATTAGAGGAAAAGAACAATTAAAAGTAGGTGGCGCGAAAACAACAGACCCCACGTCTCCCTCCTTTTTCCTTAACTGAAGCCGTTTTATCATTACCCTTTTTAATTCTTTTTTATTTTTATTAGTAATCTTTTTCCTTAACACGTAATCATAATTTTTTTTTTACCTCTTTTAAGTTTTAATTCTCTCTCTCTCTCTCTTATTCGCTTTCTCTCTTTCCCACTAACTTTCAAAATCACAAAACTGCCATCGCCGGTGAAACTCGTCTCCGACAACCACCTGTAACCTTTCCGTTCAATCTCCGGCGACTCTGATTTCACAAGGAAGGTGATTCAATTCAATCACTGGTTTATTTATTTTTATTTAGGGTTCTCTCTTGTGGATTCGATGTTTAGTTTTAACTTTCAATCTGATCGGAGAAACTTATACGATCAGTAGAACGTGAAAATTACATTAGAATTTAGTTAATTAGGTTTTTATTAATTTTCCTTTTCTGCAATTTTTTCTATAATCTGTCCTTTCTCGATCGATCTTGATTAATGATAACTTTGCTTATATTATCACATTATGCTTGAATTACTTTAGGTTTTTGTTGCCGATCAAGTTTTATGCTTTTAATTATTTATTTCCTGAAGGCAGTTTTCATAATTTAATTGAAATTGAAATTGTGAAAAATTTGAGAAAGTTTTGAATGTGTTTATTGATTTATCGAAGAATCTGGGAATAAAATTGAATGAACATTAGTACGTAGTACTTGTTTGTGTGTGATAACACTCAACCGTGTCTTCAGTGAGAGAGACATGAATCTGTGTTATTTCAGACATTTGTCATTGGATCTCTGTTCTGAACCCATTGTTTTGTTTCTTTTCAATCAATTTTTCACTTTTTCCTTCTTGGATTTCAGCAATGTAATATTCTTCATACTAGTGTCAAAAATCGAAATTACCACTCTTTCATTTTTCTATTTTTTCTTTTTTATTGTTGCTGTGTATCATGTTAGGTTTACACAATAGTTATATGGGGATGGACAATGATCACTGCACGTGGATCTACTTCTCTTTGCCCATTCCCCAAACAACAATAACACCATCAAGTTCAAACATCCACCTTCAATTAAATTATTAAAATAATATAAAACATTACTCCTGTCCTATATAATACATCAATACAAACAAAATACATAATTAATTGGCTTTAGCTCTATTGAATATAATATTCTGTTTGCAAATTTGGAAGGGGAAATTTATATATGGTAACTATTATCTTTAAGGAAAAAGTTACACATTGATTAAATTGCTTGCAACTTAATTAGTTTGGTGTTATAGGAAAGATTAGTTAGTTAAATTTTGTTTGGGCCTGCAATGCAAGTTATTGTATCACTTTCATTGAATTCCCTTTCATGAAAATGAGTTGAGAGAGAGAAGAAGAAATTGGACAGAGTGTGTTTGTGTGGAGTGAACCTATTGCCAGCCCACAAGACCATGGCATTCTCGTGAGAGAGACAAAAGGGGAAAAATTAAAGCCTATGCATTTCCTCTTTCTTATCTTATATACCCTCTATTATTCCATTTTATTTTTCACTATCCCTAATTTCCAAGGGGACCCCCCTTAAACCAGCAAATCAACTTTTTTTTATTAATCTTGAATTAACCATAAACCAAGTTTTAATGATTAAAAACGTTAAATGTACGTTGAGACAGTTTCCGCGAGTTTTTCTCATCAATTACACCAGATGTTGTTTTCCCTCTCCATATTCTTCTTGCCGTGTCTTGATCTTGTTGGATTCGGGTTTTTTTTCATGAAAAAAACATACCCACTTGTGTTAATTATCTGCGATTCTCAAATTCATTCTCCAACAGATCTGAGTCTCTGTAAAGATGTGCGCTTTTTTATTTTTCTCTTTTTGAATTGGTTTATTCTTTCTTTGTGTTTCTTCTCTTTACCAGTCTGTAGTATCTTACTTTATTTTCATTTGTGACAGATTTATTGCAGAGAAAAGGATCTTCTTTCTGGATAATCTTCGCTGTTCATTTATTCCATTGGATTTGGAGTGCCAAAGTTGCTTGCTATATTTGGTTTAGTTTAATGAAAACTTCCATCAATGTGGTCTGATTGGGTTAGAGTGGATGGATGTATGTGAATCAGAGCAAGCATTACGGAAACATAGAACTGGGGAGACCCCGAGACGCCCTCTGGTCCTGGCTGAAAAGAATAATGCAATCCCCACCAGGCGCTCTGGAACTAGGGAAGTTAGTTCAAGGTATAAGTCACCTACTCCGGCAGCAGCTTCTGGTCCTCAACGATGCCCGTCTCCATCTGGTCCTCGTCGATGCCCGTCTCCATCTGGTCCTCGTCGATGCCCATCTCCAATCAGCTTCACAAGAACAACTGCAGCGTCCAAATTGTTACCCAAGAGAGCTCTATCTGCTGAGAGGAAGCGGCCTACAACCCCTACTTCCCCACCAAGTCCTTCTACACCAGCTCAGGATGATGTGCATTTATCCAGAAGGGCAGCCAGTAGCCGTATGCAAGAGAGTCTATGGCCTTCCACAATGCGAAGTTTGAGTGTTTCTTTTCAATCAGATACCATTTCGATACCTGTGAGCAAGAAAGAGAGGTCTGTTACTAGTGCTTCTGATCGTACTCTACGGCCAACTTCAAACGTGGCACATAAGCAGGTTGAAACACCAAATACACGAAAGCCCACTCCAGAGAGAAGGAGGAGTCCTCTTAAAGGGAAGAATGCCTCTGATCAGTCTGAGAATTCGAAACCAGTTGATGGTTTGCATTCTCGATTGATAGATCAGCATCGGTGGCCAAGTAGAATAGGTGGGAAGGTATCTTCTAATTCCTTAAATAGAAGTGTTGATCATTCAGATAAGATAACCAGAACGTTGAACAGTTCTGTTCCAGGAAGTGGTGTATCTTCACTTAGAAGATTTTCGTTACCAGGTGATGCAAGCAGGCCCTTGCAAAAAACATCTACTGATGTTGCAAGGCTATTGTCACTTGTTGAAAATGGTAGAATAGGAAGCGAGGTGAAAGCATTTGATGACAGCTTCCAGGTATTAAGACCTCACAAATCTGTTCCTGCCACTACATCAGGTAAAACAGGATTAGCATTTGCTGGAGTCAGATCTCAGTCCTTGTCAACTCCAGGGTCACGTCCTGCCTCACCAAGTAGGACCACAACGCTATCCTCTTCTAGTTCAAGAGGCGTCAGTCCATCTCGGTCAAGGCCAGCAACTCCTCCCGGAGGGGTTAGTCCAAGTCGAATAAGGGCAACCAATTCATCCAACCAATCCAATAATTCAATATCAGTGCTTAGCTTTATTGCCGATTTTAAAAAAGGGAAAAAGGGTGCAGCGTACGTTGAAGATGCTCACCAATTAAGGCTCATGTATAACAGATACTTGCAATGGAGATTTGCCAATGCGAGAGCAGAGGACGCGTTTTATGTTAAAAATGCAATTGTGGAGGTATGGCTTGCTATCTTAGACAATCCTGCAAACTCTTCTTTGCGGACTTCCTCTATTACATAAATAAATTGCATATTTGGAATCATTTACCTGCATCAATTTACAAGTACTTGTTCAATGATGCAGAAAACTTTGTATAATGTATGGAGCACTACTTTGTCTATGTGGGAGTCGATAACTAGAAAGAGAATCTATCTCCAACAGCTGCAGCTTGAGCTGAAGCTAAACTCTATTTTGAATGATCAAGTAATGCTTTTCTCTTGACTGAAATATTCCTATCATATTTTATTATTATAGTATCAGTTCAAAAAAATCTTTGTTACCGAAGTACAGTCCGTTCACGTGTTTTTATTCGTTTGAGTACTTTAGTTTCAGACAATTATTGTGAAGTTTATAAGTGACACACATGCACTTACCAAGAGATTGCCCTTGTTTTATCGAAAAATCGTGTTTATGTTAGTATCTGATAATATGTTATTCATGTTTCATGTTAATGGTTGAAATAAGTATCTGTTATACAATATACATAAGTCTTAATTGGTGAAAGTCCAACAGATACTTGCAATTAAGATACTTTTATATGGACAAGAAAAATAGAAAGGTTATCATTCTGCTTGTTGAAAGTAAAACATTGGAAGAATGGGTACTGTGGTATGCTAAGAGAATCTGATATAGTTTGGAGGTTGGTTACATTTTGATCTGGATTACAGATTTAAAAAAACATTTTGATCAAGAAAGATACTGATATTATATGAAATCTTATGCAACATTGATTATCTAATATGATATCAATTATTGTATGTGATGCTAGTTTCTTTCCTTAGATAATTTTTCAACTTTCAATGATAGTAATAGATTTTTTGTGGTCAATGAACTAGATGGCCTACCTTGATGACTGGGCTGCTCTTGAAAGCAATCATGTTGATGCTCTATCTGGGGCTGTAGAAGATTTAGAGGCAAACACGCTTCGTCTTCCACTCACTGGAGGGGCAAAGGTATGCATGGTTTTGTGCTTTTTGGTTTGTTACAACTTACCTACGAAGTGACACTAGCATCAATTATTGTATGTTTACACTCCTACAGGCAGATATTGAGCCCTTGAAGGTTGCTATTTGTTCAGCTGTTGATGTCATGCAAGCTATGGGATCTGCAATCCGCCCTTTGTTCTCACGGGTGAGTTAACTGTCTCAAGAGTTCTACTGCTGTGATTCACATAATCTCCTAGCGCGAGTTCTATCCTGCTATTTATGAAGTCAACACATTTAATGCAAAACCTCTTTTTGCTGGTTGTATGTGTTAGGATATAGATTTAAGGGGAATTAGTGTAGTTAAGAGTGTTAGCACAATTAGTTAGTTGGTTAGTTTGTTAGAGCGGGGTATCTTTGAATCATTGTAAAATTTGTGAATAAAGTAGTGACTCTATTGTGAAGTGGAAACCCTTGGAGGAGATATTCTCTCTTATTCTTTTTTATCCTTTCTCAGTCTTTCAATATAATTATTCCTTTGTTTATTCAATTCTGTCCAGTTTTGGGAAATCTTTTTTATACCAAAAGAAAGGTTCCTAAAAATATGTTTTTCTTCCTTTTGATTTTTCAAATTAGTAGAACTGAAGTCTTGGGCATTAAAGGGTTAGTATATTTTATGCATCGCTCATCAAATTTTATATTCTACGAGAGGCTGACCTAATTTAATACTGTGTCTGACAGGTTGAGGGCATGAATAACTTAATTTCTGAAGTTGCTATTGTATCAGCACAGGAGAAAGCCATGCTTGATGAATGTGAAGCGCTACTGGCTTTTTCAACGTCCATGCAGGTAAAAATCATAATATATAGTTTATGAACTTAGATTATGCAGATATAATTTTTCGATTTTATGATGCTAAGGACGGGCATAAATTAGTGGAGAATACATTCCACTCACACTTATCAAATTTTGCATTAAGTTTGATTTTCTTGTAATACTTGATTAGTGAATCATACTAGAGCTTCAGTCTAGATCTTAAGAACCTGGGTTGGTTGTAGTTCCTACTTTGCTATTACTTTTACTATATACTCCCTCATTTTTCACTGAAATACTAGAAATGAATTAGTTGTTGAGGAAAGTTGAACATGTCATAATGTGAAAATGCTTCAATGGTCAAATGCTTATTTCTTGTCTATTCTGGCATTTAAGTGTAGTTTTATAACTCTTTTCACTCCTGCCATTTAATATCTGATAACTGTTACACATAATTAAACTGTTCAATAAAACTTGATAATGAATGGGTGGAGGTGTAAGTGCAAAAAATGTGATCAATTAGAGACTTGTGTGTATTTATCGACGGAAATATGCACCTTATGTCTATGTATAGTAATCAACCAATATATGTGGCATACACAGTTATCCACCACACCTCATGGTTTGCCAGTAGTATAACTGCTGCAACTATATTATCTATAGATGTGTGATGGTCACGATGCCACAAATATAATATATTCATCAAGGCTATAGTTACTTATTCCATGCTTCCATCTGAATGAAGAAGTGAACAAGCCAAATGTACATAGTTCTTCTTTTCATTTCATGAAAGGAAGAGGCGTCCTTTCAACACTAAGGTCTAGGGCCTTTATCAGTCCCTTACAAAAGGACAGTTTGAAAGAAACGAAGCGTATATGAACTGGTTTTTCAATTTATGGCTTAGACCGAGAGGAATGAAATGCAACGTGCTTTATCATTGTTCTTGTATTAGTTTCTAATTATATGCTTTTTTTGACGATATCAGGTTGAGGAATATAGCCTTCGGACGCATCTGATGCAATTCAAGCAAGCTTTGGAGGTAAAAAAGTAACCAATCGCATAGTGCGATTGTTTATGCATCCAAAAGTCTTTCAACGCACATCCATATAGAAGCTACAATGTGTAGCTTCATCCTTATCACGCGTCTACAATGCTTCTACTATGGTTCCAGACACCATCTCAGAAATTTAGACACACATGAGTCTGACCTGCTACCAAGCTAACAGGAAATAGTCTCTTGCGGCTGCACCCAAAGTGGTAGTATTAGTATGTAAATTTTTTAAATAGGTTTTTTTTTGGTTCCCCTCTTCCCTCAAATATGTTGGAAATTATATTGTTCAACCATTATCTTTTTCTTTCTAGTTAACACTGGTGGCCCGAGCTTTCCACTTGTAATTTTGTATCAGGCAAATGAAAAGAAAATGCAAAGTAAAAGAGCAAAATAGTCTATATTTACATTTATCTCGCCAAGTATGACAAAGAGATTTTGAACATAATGTGGCCTATATCAAATGTGTACAGATCCTCTTCATTTCTCAAAAGCAATGGAAATGTCCATTACTAAAATTGAGATGTAAATGCATGATATATGTCACCACTAAGTTGGGATCCTCTTCATTTCTCAAAAAATATTGAAGACTCAGTTTTAAGAGATGTAGATAAACAAACAAACAAAAAAGTAAATAATGGGTCCCACCACCAAATCTTAAAATTTTAGTAATGGATATCCCCCCTTTTTTTTTTTAAAAATAAAGGGATCCCTATTCATATCAACCCGGTTTTGCATGATTAGGTGGTGCCTAGAGTCCCTTAACTATATGCTGATCTAGAGTTTGATATTTGATTCATATTATGAAAATTTATCATGCATGAGAAATAATCCACTCCAAAAGAATCAAGTGAAGTGAAGAGAAAATAAAAGAGTAATTTTTTTTTTTAAAATGTCAAAAAACTGAATAGATGTTTAATGTTAAAGTTGGTGGGTTAAAAATTCACTATTCTCGAAACTATGATATATTTGATTACATGATTTATGGTGATGTTCATGATACATTTATATGTATTTATAGGTAAAGTTAGATTTAAATTCGGAATCAATAAGAAGAAAATGTTTGTAAATATAGACATGTTAACGTGATAATGTAAACACGAAGAATGCTGACAATACTCATTTTTTAACACTCTCTCTAGCATCCACAACGATTTAAACAAATAAGAACTAAGTATTAGAGAAAGTGTTGAAAAGATAAAGTTACTGGAATTACTCATGTAAAGACACTTTTTATTGAAGTTTATGAAAAACGATTAACATATAAATATTTAATGTTCCTTCCACCTACACAATTCGTTTTCAGAACTTACAAAAAAACACAAACTTTTGTTGTGTCCCGCGAAAGCATAAATGAAAAATTAGTTCAATGATTCTCAGCAATAGCAGTGGCAAACTCAGCCGCAACACACTATTTTCCCTAATCAACAAAGCTTCCACCTTTCCTCATCTTGCTCAAACCCACGCTCAACTCATTCTCAATGGCTACCATTTCGACCTCGCCACCATCACCAAACTCACTCAAAAACTCTTCGACTTCTCCGCCACGCGCCACGCACGCGCCCTCTTCTTCTCTGTTCCCAAACCCGACATCTTCCTCTTCAATGTCCTCGTTCGTGGCTTCTCCCTCAACGATTCACCTTCTTCTTCTATTTCTCTATACACTTATTTGCGTCGAAATACCAATCTTGCCCCTGATAACTTCACCTACGCTTTCGCTGTTGCAGCTTGTTCTAATGATAAGCATTTGATGCTTCTGCATGCTCATTCTATTATTGATGGGTATGGTTCTAATGTGTTTGTTGGTTCTGCTCTTGTTGACTTGTACTGCAAGTTTTCGAGAGTTGTGTATGCAAGGAAGGTGTTTGATGGAATGCACGAGAGAGATACTGTTTTGTGGAATACTATGATTAATGGGTTGGTTAAGAATTGTTGTTTTGATGATTCTATTCAGCTCTTTAGAGATATGGTTGCAGATGGGGTGAGGGTGGATTCGTCAACTGTGACGGCTGTGCTACCTGCTGCTGCTGAGTTGCAAGAGTTGAAAGTTGGGATGGGGATTCAGTGTTTGGCTTTGAAAATTGGGTTTGGTTTTTGTGATTATGTGTTGACTGGTTTGATTTCGTTGTATTCTAAATGTGGGGATGTAAACATGGCGAGGTTGTTGTTTAGGAGGATTAATAGGCCGGACTTGATAGCTTACAATGCCATGATTTCTGGGTTTACTGTCAATAGTGAGACTGAATGTTCTGTGAAGCTTTTCAGAGAGCTGCTTTTTTCTGGTGAGAGAGTCACTTCAAGTACAATTGTTGGTTTGATTCCACTGCATTCTCCATTTGGTCATCTACATTTGGCTTGCTCTATTCATGGGTTTTGTGTGAAATCCGGTATTATTTTGAATCCGACCGTCTCAACTGCACTCACTGCTATATACAACAAACTTAACGAAATAGATTTGGCTCGCCATCTGTTTGATGAATCGCCAGAGAAAACCGTGGTGGCTTGGAATGCTATGATTTCGGGTTACACGCAAAATGGTTCGACAGAGACGGCTATCTCTCTTTTTAAGGAAATGATGAAGACTGAATTCACTCCAAATGCAGTTACCATCACGACCATCCTTTCAGCTTGTGCTCAACTAGGATCTCTAAGTTTTGGGAAATGGGTCCATCAGTTGATTAAAAGCAAAAATCTTGAGCCAAACATTTATGTCTCGACAGCTCTAGTTGACATGTACGCCAAGTGTGGGAACATTTCGGAGGCTTGGCAATTATTTGACTCGATGAGTGAAAAGAATACTGTAACTTGGAATACTATGATTTTTGGTTATGGGCTCCATGGATACGGGCATGAAGCACTTAAGCTTTATAATGAGATGTTACATTTAGGGTATAATCCATCTGCAGTCACTTTTCTTTCAGTCCTGTATGCTTGCAGCCATGCTGGCTTAGTAGGAGAAGGAGAGGAAATTTTTCATAATATGGTCAATAAATACAGGATTGAGCCCTTAATCGAGCACTATGCATGCATGGTGGACATTCTAGGACGATCTGGACAGTTAGAAAAAGCCTTAGAATTTATAAAGAAAATGCCTGTTGAGCCGGGTCCTGCTGTCTGGGGTACATTGCTTGGTGCCTGCATGATTCACAAAGACACGGACATAGCCCGCTTGGCTTCAGAAAGGCTATTTGAACTCGATCCAGGTAGCGTGGGATACTATGTCTTACTTTCTAATATATACTCTGTGGAGAGAAACTTCCCAAAGGCTGCTTCAATACGACAAGTTGTTAAGAAAAGAAAACTGGCAAAGAGTCCAGGGTGCACTCTAATTGAGGTTAATGGGACCCCCCATGTCTTTGTATCTGGTGATCGTTCTCATTCTCAAGCAACCGATATTTATGCAAAGCTGGAGAAGTTAACGGGCAAGATGAGGGAGATGGGGTATCAGGCAGAAACAGTCCCTGCTTTACATGACGTGGAAGAAGAGGAAAAAGAACTCGCGGTGAATGTTCATAGTGAGAAGTTAGCCATAGCTTTTGGCCTTATCACCACTGAACCTGGTACCGAGATCAGGATCATCAAGAATCTTCGGGTTTGTTTAGATTGCCACACTGCAACTAAGTTTATATCGAAGATCACTGAAAGAGTGATAGTGGTTAGGGATGCTAACAGATTCCACCATTTCGAAGATGGGATCTGTTCTTGTGGCGATTATTGGTGAAGCCGAACTAATATTTTTTCACCATTAAAGTTATATGGAGCAGAAGCATTATCTAATCTTTTGCTTTCATATATTTATTTTACAATTTTGATATGGAGTCTGAACCCTCATGTGAACCTCCACTTGAGAAGTACAACATTTCACAGCACCGGTCTGACTAAAGGAAGTTTCATCCATGGTTTACCTCACTGTGTCCATGGATGATCACAAGCTTGGACTTATATTTGTACTAAACATATGTTCAAACTGGGACAGGGTAGAGTGTGTACGTTCAAGAAAGTACCATAACTGCAGAAACATCTTTCAGAAAGGGGTATTTTCTTCTAGGGAGGCTGTTGGTGAACGCACTTGGGGTGGAAGAATAGGCATCTTACATTTCATTTTAACAACATGTATACAACAACTGTGGAAACTGGACGTTCTTCCTGATATACTTGACGTTTTAAACACATTTATTACGTTTTTTTGCTCAAATTCAGATTTATGATCCATCTTGCTGCCAAGTATGATCTATCATTTTCAGGATACTGAGATAATTTCTTGATGATTTTTCAATGTGCTCTTGTTTGTTGGCTTTTAACAGTGAAAAAGAAAAGGGTAAAATGCATTTTTGGACTCCTACATTTGTTGATTCGACTTTACTCTCTGCATTTCTAAATATGAAAATATAGTCCCCCAATTTTGAAAATTTCAGAAATTTACTCCGCCACTGAATGTGACTTATTTTTGCCGATATGTCAAGTTGAATAATGGGCATGTAAGTCATTGAGTGGTGTGACAGTGCATATGTGGAATCTTCTTATTTGGTTTTCTTTATCATTAAAGTGTTATTTTAAAAAATAAAACATAAAATGAAAAAAAAAATCTTATAAAATCAATTTTTTCCAAAAAATGTGCATTGTGGCAATCACCAAGGACCTCATCATTCAATATGACACATCAGCAACAATAAGCGAAAAATCCGGTGGCGGCGAAAATTTAATAAATTTTAAAATTTGGGGACTATATTTTTGGATTTGGAAATGTGGGAAGCAAAATCATACATAAATCAGCAAAAACAAGGGGACCAAAAGTTTATTTAAGCAAATAAATGAATAAGGCTACCTGGTAATAGAAGGATAAAATTTCGGTGCCTTCTATTTTCGCTCTAAAAGACAAAAGTTACATCATAGTCTGGGTGGGTTAAGCAATCTTTTCGATGTTGACATTAGCAAGTTGAACAAACTCTACTTTGTCTGAATTTTCTATATGAACTTAACTTCCCTGTTTTACATATCCTGGCACATGAGGAAACAAAGGAAAGCTAGTTTAGTAGTTCAATTGTAAAAAACATTTCTATTTCCTTCCTCTTTTGTAATTTACAGGGCAACAAATCCAGAATCATAAATTATTGGAATCTCGAAGACACTTCTTTTAGTAGCAAAAACCCAGACCATTAGCTATCAATAAGTTAGTCAAGTAAGTTCTATTTCTTGCCCTGCTTCTTAGTCCAGGTTTTAAGGATCATTTACTGTTATATATTCTTACTTTGTACTTATTCGTGGCAACCTACTAGTGCATAACTTGTAAAGATTGTAGAGGAAGAAACAGAAAACCTAGAAAATTCATATAGTCCTGCCAAATGCTACATCCGCAAATATGTTCTTAATTACATGAAATGTGTTAATGTTTATGTAATTAATCAATTTAACTCATGATGCAACCGACTTGATGCTTTCATGATTGTGAAGAACTAATTGAATGAAGATTCTGTTTCTTTTCTTGTTTGTTGCAATTTCTTCATTATACAATTTATACACATGACTTGGATTAGAGATACTGATTTAGATGCATTTGATAGAACATTATCGACACGTATTAATTTGCAACAATGTATAGGTAAACCTGTACTATTGGTATACTTTTCAATCCTTGTTATTTGAACCAAAACACAAGATATCCACTACATTTACAAAAATGTGAAAACTGCATTTGCACTTCCCAATTAATAATCCACTCTTTGCCCATTCATTCTTGTGCATCTAATCTTTGTTGATCCACACATCATACTTCTCAATCAAGAATTCACATAAAATGTTTATCAAAGAATACTGTAGGAAAACAAACCAGTCTTTTTAACAGTTGATTCCACATAGCTTGGTATCAGGTCCCTTAGTTTTTAGCACGAATGGGTCAATTCTTACCCATAACAAAGAGAAAATGGAAGCCAACAACACTGACCATATCACAACAATGGTGGGGGTGCGGTTTTGCCGACCCATCAAACCTTTAAGGAATGGATATAGATGGACAATCACCCAGAAGGAAAAGAAGAGTTTTCCAAATAGAGGTCCCCATGATTGGTAACCATTGTTTATGGCGTCTGAGATGCCAGCAACAACCCCAACAATATTGATTATTAAGATAGTCGTTGGAGGAATTAGGAGAGTGGTCCACTTGATGGCGTATAATTCTCCAAATTCCTCATCATCTGTTGCCTTGGATGTAACAGTGAAGTTGGTGTCAATTCCAGCAAGAACCTTCAGAAGCCCTTGTATGACAGCAAAGAGATGTGCTGATACACCACCAATGACCCAGAATTGCTCATTTCTCCACCATTCCTCAATGCTGACTCCACTCCATTTCAACTCAAGAATGCCCGTTGCCATGATTGAAGAGAAGAGAGCAACAAAGTACAAACTAGCAAAAGTGCTTATCTGAAGAATGAACAATTAAAAATTATTTTTGAGTAAAAAGGCTTGGTATGAATTCTCTGAGCATCCTTGAACAAGGATGCCTCACATTTCTTAGCTGTTATGGATTTAAAAGTTGAATTCCTACTACATACATAAAAAGATCGTGATCATTCTTGTGCTTTTGAAGGTAATATAATGAAATATTGTAATGTTTGTCAAAAAAATTATAATTTCAAAAGCTCGTCGTGTCTTAACTCATTTTCTAACAGGAAGATAAAAGAATAAAAATGTTACCGGTGGCATGATGAATTTGTCAGTGAGTAAGCAGACAGCTGGAAGAATACAGTAGGCAACTAGAGGTATGGAGGTGAAGGGGTAGACGGTTGTGTTTGCATAGGCAAATCGCTCCAGCCACTTCAGCTTCCCGTCCTTGTGGCCATACCATAAAGGGCAATGATGACTGAAGAAGATCTCAATGGAGCCAAGAGCCCAACGAAGCACCTGGTTGAGTCTATCTGACAAGTTGATAGGAGCAGTACCCTTGAATGCTACTCTCTTTGGCATACAGTAAATGGATCTCCAACCACGGCAATGCATCTTAAAGCCTGTTAGAATATCCTCTGTAATAGACCCATAAATCCAACCAAGCTGCAATTTGGAAAACAAAATAACGGATGAGGTGATTTTCTTAATGTAAACAACTATTGTAAAATATCAATGAGAGCCTAGGCTGCCAATGTTGGTGTTACCTCAATCCCCCATTCAGTTTTATCTTCATATCCGCAACTGATTACATGAATGGCTTCTTTAAGTTGGCTTGCTGGACTTGACGAAGGAGGTACACCACCCTCTTCCATCAAGACTGAAGTCACAAAAATTGATGACTGCCCAAATTTCTTCTCAAAATTCATCTGGGACATCAGTAACTCTTTGTCATCTTCCATTCCTATATGAACATGTGACAGGGATTAGAACAGGTGAACACGAAATCAATTTTTATAAGGATTTAGTGTCAAGATTGCTGACTATTTGTAAAATTAGAACCTCTTAGGCCTGCAGCTTCTCCATTTGCGTCGTTCATTGCATGCTTAACCTTCTTGCGCCTTCCAAAACATGGGCAGCAATCACAACTTACCATTTTTGGACGCTTGGGACCCTTAGGAGGATTATATCCATATAAAGCCTGCCTTCTAAATACACACCCTGTGCCGACATATACAGGACCCTGAATACCATCTAGACCCTTCATGTTAATCTGCCATAACAGAAAGAAGAGGAATTAGTAATATATATTAGCTTGCACTACTACAAAAACATCAATTGCTTCAAAGAAGATCATGGCGTGTTGATGTTGACTTTCTTGCAGTGACTTACATCAAAGAAAACTGTGTTCCTATTAGCATATCGATCATGCGCATCAATGCCATCGAATCTTTGAGGAAACTGGACATAGCAAACTTTCTTCCCTGTTTGAGGGTCCATCAAGAAGCACATGGCCTCACGGACAGCCTTGCTGTTATTGATATAATGATCACAATCCAAGTTCAGCATGAAAGGAGCATTTGTAAGCACTGCAGAGACCCGTACCTGGAAGTTACATAAATTATTAGATGAGTCAAGTAAGTGTGGTTCAGAAAGGCGAATGGACATCATAAAAATAACAAAAGCTGTTTGTTCAAGTAACTCTACCAGAGCATTCATGGCGCCGGCTTTCTTGTGGTGTTGAAATCCTGGCCTTTTTTCTCTAGATACATAAACAAGGCGAGGAAGCTGGTTTCCTTCACTATCATGACCTCCACTGTGACCAAGAAAGACTTGAATCATACCAGGATGATCCTTGGTATTGTTTCCTGGCCATGGGGTCCCATCCTGCATAATCCACCCTCCTGCAGGAACCTTCTGAGCTTTTGCCACAAGTGCATTAATCCTAACCTTAAACTCTTCATATTCTCTCTGCCATGCATCCAATTAATAGTCAGTGAGTAAGCTTTAAACTGATTTCAGAACTTCATATTTTTTTAACAATTCTAATAGATTAATACAAACCTTCATGGACCGACGTTCTTTGACAAAAGTTGGCTGCACCTTGTCCTTTAGATAGTCAATTTTCTCAGAGAAGTACATCTCTGGTGCACGAGGTTCTATCAAAAATTTCTTACAAAATGGTACCCACTTCCTAGCAAACTCTGCCGTTTCCGAAAGGGCTTCAAATGTACACATTGAAGCTCCGTCATCAGAAATGTAGCATGATATCTTATCAATGGGGTAGTCCATTGCCAAGATTGAAAGAACTGTGTTGGCTGTATTCAGAGGAGGTTCCTTCAAGGGATCCACAGTACTAACAAACACATCTACAGGAGCAAGCATATTGGGTTCGCCTTCACGCTCATACCTGATAAACAACTTTCTTGTTCAGCGATATAAATATTTAAACATTGGTATTTCAACAATCAAGAGTGAAGGTCCCTTTACCTGAGTGAAAGACGGTCAAGGTATGTTTCTCTATCAATAGGATACCATTTGGGGAACTGATCAAGGATCCATGATATAGCAAACCAGATTTCACATATAATTGAAGTTAGCCATAGCCCCATTGCATCATGCACTGGGTTCATAAGTCTGTATCGGAGGAAGAAGCCAAGAATAACAAGCCGTGCCACGATCACCATCCTATATGGATTGATTTTGCTAGATGCTATTGGTACCTTCCTTGACAGTGGTTGTCTTGCTTCATCTGACCTGCATCGGTTCACATTGTATAGTAACTAACATTTATATCGATTATGATCTTTCAAATATTACTATCATTTCATTACAATTAAATTGTCAGGAAATGCTTTTAGTACTGAAAGGCATACATGTTTGCATCTAGATCTTCATCAGGTTCAGGTCCCAAATTTCCTTGCTGCAATTTCCAGTCATCCATTCTATCATATGATCCATCTTCTCTCCTTTCATCCCACCCTGCACTTCCTGTTTTGATCACAACATGCCACATATTATAATCATATCCACCATGTTGTAGTAAGCTAAGAAAAGCATTTCAGGGTTGTATTTTAATCAGTGCCAAAAGAAAGGCCTATATAACTAGTAAAAGATTTGGACTTTAGCAAGAAATTAAACCAATTTCGGCATAATCCGTTTTGCAAATGAACTAAGAAAGTGATAAATCTATTTTTTTTTTGAAAGAGGGCTGATGAATTATTTCAATCGTTGTCGCCAAAGTCTAAGAACACAAGCTATAAACTACATCTTACGAGGATCAGAAGCGGAATATGGATGCACTCTTTTATGAAGTGAAGATAACATCTGCTCTCCGTAACTATGAGATGATATTGGGAACTCACCACTCACCTGCATGCATGTAGCAAGCAAATTTAGTTGTATTGAATTACAAGTTCTATCGAGTTTAAGAAGGATTAGAAATGGTGCAATTCTTACATTCCGAGAGCGACCGCCAGCAATAACAGCTGGGAAGTGTGCATTCTCATCATCTTCAGGACCTCTTCCGTAGCTCATCTTCCCATGCAGCATGGCCTCAGCAGAATGATCGTGATTGTTCATTTTGTCTTCAATTTTGAATTCATGTTCAATATCGTCCACATCCTCCTCATCATCGTCTCCCTCAACCCGAGGGCTTCCTAAACATCATTGGTTATATGCATTTGAGTTAATCAACCAATTTAATACTACAAATATCTAAAACCGTATCATGTAAAGTTCATGTTTTAACAAGTTTAATGCATGCAAAAAAAAAAGGTTAAAAAAACTTGTTCAATATATAATTCTACCTTTGAGACGCTTGTATCTGGTCTTGCACTGAGGACAAAGTTGTCTCCCCTCCCTTCTTTCATACTCATAGCAAGGCCGGCACACCGGAAAACCACACTCGTTGCATGCCACAAACAAATCTCCATCCACAGTGAGTCCAACATCATCACCACATATCTCACACACTTGACCGTCCAAGTTCTTCAAAGGCTTGTGCTGCACCAAAACAACACAATAAAACTATTAACATATGAAAACAAACAAACAAACAAAGAAGCATCTCTAGCCACTCATTTGTGGTTATCAGTTTATTATTACCTCTTCATGGCCATGAATGACAACAAGCTCGTTCCGGTTGTGAGAACCAGCGACTAATCCGGCGCTGGCTTCCATATCTTGGTGGTGACAGGTGAAAATGGCACAATGAGATGGTGAGGTTGAGAACAAGTTAGTGTTTTATGTATGAAAATTTTGGTGCTTTGAAAGACTTAGGTGTCCTCACACCTAATGTGTCCACATAAGTGTTGCTGGTGTTGGTTGCAGGGTCCCCATTGCCTTGAAGCTAAGCTTTCTTCCTTTTTATTCAACCACCATCTCCTTCTATGCCATCTCCAACAACGACTAATTCCTTTTTTTGGTTTCTTCTATTTATTTTTCTATCTTTCAAAATTGTATTACTATAGGCGCAAAAAGAGACAAGGTTGGTTTTTGATAATTATTTTCCTTTTGCATAGTTATTTTATGGTTGTTAACACATCAAAATAAATATTGCAAGCTAGCGAAACAAGTAAGCAATGGAGTGTCAGAGTGCCAAACCAAACGTATTGATTACATGACTATTAACGTGAAAGGGAATAATTTTTGTACCAGATATATATCAAAATGTCACCATACATTGAAGTAATATTTTTTTTTTTAAGAAAAACACCTTATCAAAAAATCATAATTAAAAAGTACGATAAATTTTATAAAAATTATTTGAACATTATTTTGATGTTTTCATTTTATTTTTTGTGTGTGTGAAGTGAGTGTCATTTGCATGCAACTAGACTATTCACTTGAGGCGAGTAAAACTACATCCACTAGTAAAACTTTCCCTCAACTAATTTAACAATGTTGCATTCTCGGAGTTAGATTTGAACCAAAAACCTTAGTTTTTATTGGCTATGTTCGTATGTTAGAATTAATTTCATATTGTACAAAAAATAGTCATATTAATCCGATACAAGACATGCTCTTCATATTTAATTGCATAAACCAAATTATTAGGGGAGTAAAAATTAAGAATACAAAATTAATGTAAAATATATTAGATTGACATATTGTATTCAAGTAAAAATTTATCTGAATAAGGATGAAGTTTTATTTTATTGTTAGTAAATATTAGGCATTGGCTTTTGGTTGGTTTAATTAACTGAAAAATCTAATTAATCCAAATAAATTAAATAAAGGAAAGAGTCAACTTAAGTATTGCTAAATTTGAAGGTGAAACAAAAAAAAAAACAATCGAACACTCAAACCCTTGTCTTCCTAGGAGTAAGTATTATGTTAGAAGTAGAACTGAAATGAAACCTTAACACTCAAAATCAATTACGTCAATCATTAGAAATAGGTTTAAATGTGTGTTTGGTCCCTGCACTTTTATCCAATTTTGGCATTGGTCCCTGCACTTTTTTTTGTTTGGTATTGGTCCCTGCAGTTTGTAAAACTTTTGGTTTTAGTCATTCCATTAAGTATCTGTTAAAAAATAACCAAAACTAACGGTGTGCCACGTGGCACACCAAAAGACAAAATTTTAATTGAAATAAATAAATTAAAATAATTAATTCTTAATTAGTTTTTTATAAAATTAATAATTAATTATTTTAATTTATTTATTTATTTATTTTAATTTTACAAAAAAACTAATTAAAAATTAATTATTTTAATTTTATAAAAAACGAATTTAAAATTAATTATTTTAATTTATTTATCTATTTATTTTAATTTTATAAAAAACTAAATAATAATTAATTATTTTAATTTATTTATTTATTTTAATTTTATAAAAACTAATTAAAAATTAATTATTTTAATTTATTTATTTCAATTATAGAATTTTGCCTTTTAGTGTGCCACGTGGCGTGCCATGATTGGTCCATGTGGCACACCGTTAGTTTTGGTTTTTTTTTTAACAGAACTAAAACCAAAAGTTTTACAAACTGCAGGGATCAAGGCCAAACAAAAAAAAGTGCATGGACCGATGACAAAATTGGATAAAAGTGCAGGGACCAAACACACATTTAAACCTTAAAAATAATATGTGGAAGCGTATTTGAATCTACCATAATCAAATTGAAATGTGATATGGCCTTCTAAATCAAACATACTCTCTTAAGAGAACCTATAAGAATTAAGTTATGTTAGAGACTCATGATAATCTTATAAGATCACTTTATATTGGGTCTAATACAGTACATAATACATAATTATTTGAGGAATGTTAGCAACACACATTCTAACACACACTTTCCAACACACTCTCTTTGATTGGTTAAAATTCACATGGGTCCCATATAAATCTGGTGGATCCCATGTGAATTTTAACCAATCAAAGAGAATGTGTTGAAAAATGTGTGTTGCTTGTATTTCTCTAATTATTTACATATAAAAGCAATGTTGGTTGTCTCATAAGTCTTAACTCAACTAATAAAAAAGTCAAAATTGTTAGGTCAGACGTCATGATTGGGGTTTGAACCCCAACGCCTCCGCTTTGTGTGTATTTTTGGATTCAAACTCTTTTTCTTCAAGAATATATATAACTATGATGACTATAGGGATAGTCAAGTCGCCGAGCTCTCGAAAATAGAGTCATAATTTTTTCAAGAGCCCAAAAATAAAGTCTTAAACATTAAGTCATCGAGCTGGATGAGATTTTAGGTTCTAGGGATTTTATTTAACTTCTTTTTTTTAATAATGAAATGAAATATTAGTTCTTTTATGATTATACTTTATAAGAAATCAAATCATTGCATTCCATGAAAATTCACGAGAAAATATGATTTTATAAAAATAAAAAAAATGATTGGATTTATATATATAAAAAAATTATAAAAAATCTCGGTGCATATTTTATTTAATCTTGTTAGCTTTATATTTTTTTTATAAAGTATTTCATTAATCTATGTGCATCAAACTTTGAGTTGGGATTCTTTGATAATATAACTAGTTATGCATTTTTGTATGATATAAACTATTGATTTATAGATTAATAACTGATATTATTCGCTTTAAACTCCAAATAGACATATCACTTTAAAAAGGTCGGACCTTGAATACGACTTCACTTAATGTGCTCTCATTCTCAATACACTAATTGTTTCTTCTACGTAATACATCTGATCTTTAGTTATTTTTGCTTTCCTCTCTAGAACTATTTCAATATTAAGTCAACCACATAAATGTTGCATAATGCTTCAGAGTTGTTTACTTATCTACTAACGTTTTCTATTAGAAATTAAATGAATATACTGAGAAGAGGCAAGAATTTAATCAGAAAAAGATGCACATTTGTAACCAGTGAAAAGGTTTATCTACCAAAAGGATATACTAGAATATCTAAACAAGGTGCGTGTATAACATGTTGCTTTCAGTACTACGTTCTGTTTACTTGTGCGTGTAGAAAAAAAACATTTGACATGTTAGCATTCTTCAAACGTAAGCACTTCAAAACTAAGCTACCTTCAAGTCGTTAGGTATGTACGTTGCAGCATCTACATCTTGAGCTGAAATAACAAGTTTGAGTCAATATTATACATAAGCTGCACTCATAGACTGGTACTGAGTCATCATCAACTATATCACCCCGGCTGGCATATTTCCCAAGAGAGGGATTTCTTACTAGTGTTTGTTGGGTCAAGGTATGGTGTATATGACCAGTCATCAATTTAGTATTTCGTTGGATTGGAATGTGATTCAACTTCAAAAAATATAACCATCATCAATTATTGAAGCTCTGTCGAAATGGGGCTAATGGATACAGATTCTATGGAGTTCCAAAAATACATGCATCAATACAGTTTTGAATATACGAATGATTTTTTAAATTTAGTTGATTCATAGTTTTATCATTAAAAAATGAAATAAAATTTGAAGGTTGAGATTCATTGCAACTCAAGCAACTGCATAAGATTATCATCCTGGGTGATCGATCAGCCTTGTGCTGTTGTTCTTGTATGAATACATTATTGAAGAGAGCCGTTAATGGGATATCCCTTCAGGCTTAAGCGTTCCAATAGACAAGGCTGCCTCTATAATTAAACTTCTAGTGAACTATATACTATTATCACATGAATTATATGCATGCTATACATACAAAACAAAATTCCACAACAGAGCAATATCAGTTACAAGGCATTCCTTCTACAACTAGAATCCCGTATGGAAGTTTTCAACTATGCTTCGACACTGACCGAGACTTCATCTTCTGCAGCTTTCTTTGGTGTTTCTTGAGGTTTCTGCACTTCAGTTTTATTTGGAATCTCAGTTTTATTTGGAATCAAAGTTATGAAGATGTTTTTGTCACGGAAGTTTTTAGCCTCCTCTGTTGCAAGCTGCACATGATCCGTGTGGTTTAGATATAAAATTCACTTAGGCAATAATTTTTTTCTCCAGTGATAATAAAATAAGATATCAGCAGAGTGGCTGCAAAATGAATATGCTAAACGTAAATGATTTAAATAGAAAAAGAGACATTAAATAATGTGATGATTAAGAGAGTATCTGTAAAGCACGTCAATGAATAAATTAAATTGCTAGTACTACATAATAGGACCTTCTTTTTTGGTACAAATGCTTAAGAAATATGATATCACTCAACCAGAACATAGCAAAGCGGCATCCCATACCTTCCCAACATCGTTCTGAAAACGTCTAATAAGCTCAATAGCATTATTCCTGAATTCTTTTTCACGACCTTTAAGGTTTACTATGACCTTAACCTGCAGCAATTGATCCAAAAGATCTGAATACACTTGAATATAACATATTTAATTTGTATGTATAGTGTGCAATATCAAAAGAATTAATGTAACCTTGTCACCATCATTCAAAAATTTCCGTGCAGCTTTCAAACGTACAGAATAATCATGTTGATCTATGTTGTATCTGTTAAAATAACCAAAACAATAAACAAAATCACATTCTAGCAAAAATAATTGAGTATAACTACAACTCAAAACTAACGCTGGTTCTTAAAAAGTAAACTCTGGAACTGGTCAAATTGAATCCATGTTATCAAACGAAAAATAACCCAAGACAAGGTTTATGCTTTAAAATGATACTGTTCTGTCAATTGTATTTATCTTTATACTGTGATGCATCACATTAAGCCTCCCATGTTTATCTTTAAGCAGCAAGACCAAACAAACTGCTCTAAATGCACCTTGTCCTAATTGATTGCACATTCATTAAAAAGAAACAAGATATAAATGATGAAAGGCCCGACATTTGCCACTTTCTATGTTTATCTTTGAGCAGTAGGATTAAACAAACTCCTCTTGGTGTGTCATAGGATTAAACAAACTTCTCTTTGAGCAAGTTGTGAACAATAAACTGCACAACAGATGCAGCTTATTTCTTCTAGTTTCTCGAGCAATGAAAAAAATTAACAAGTAAAGATAGGTATAATGCCTTCCAAGAGAACATAGAGTAAACCCCATAAGAATGTACGGCAATAACAAAAATGTATTTGTTCACATTTCTAACCCTTATAAAAATATGGAAAATGTTAACTAGTGCCCCGGGGGCACTAGTTAAGGATCTTAAATTGTAACTTTTTATAAAAGTTTGTGTAATCAATGCATTGGAAATCGAAAACTTTCACATTTTTAAAGAATAATTACTTCATTTAGAATGCTTAAAGAGTGCCCCAGGGGCACTCGTTAACAAGACCCTAAAAATATTGATGATTAAATTGATCCATAACCAAGAATGGGTCAAATCTGATTAGGAACCAAATTTCTGCTTTATTTTCTATGAAACATAAGTAAGAAAGGATGATCTAGGCTCCTTTAGGACATTACCCCATTTTGAGCTCCTTCAAATCCATCCGACTAGCTACATTTAAAAGATCATTTGATCAGCAATTTATATTTTGACTGAGTTCTGTAAAATTGTAAATGATATAAAGGAAAATGTCGAAGTCCAAAAAATACAATGCTTACCAGCACTTTTCTTCTGCTGATCTCTTTTCTTTTTCTGCAGTTCATATCTATATTTACTGTAAAAGAAGAAAAATATAAGGAACACTAACTTTTAAGGTTCATGAGTATGTAAGTATGCAGTGAGCAAGCAGAAAGGAAGTATAACTAAACACTGCCCCGCCAGGAGATTCTTCTGATTGTGTTAAGTGAAAGTCAAAGGCAAAATGTCTTTCATGAAACAGCGTGTTTGGATTAATCTCTATGTTGATTCTACATTATTGATAGCTTGTTTTCTTCACAATAGCCCCACCCCAAAAAAAACAAAGTTGGAGTGAATCTTAATGACAAAATCACCTACCATCCAAATTAATAATATTCAAGACAAATTAGAAGCACAACATTTCACATAATGCAAATGATGCATTTGTTTTTCCTTGGGAAACAATGATGCATTTGTTTTATTGTAAGAGCAAGAGAAAAAATATAGGAAATGTTGTGTAGAAGATGATACTGTAAATTGGATGGCTCTATAAATAGAGCTAGAGTCTAAAAGAGAATCAGATACACTGTACATCCTTATTCTTAGCCATAAATAACAACTTCAAAAAAATTCACAAGAACAACATCTTAATCTTAAAAAACGGTAACGCAGATCCTAAAACTGATAATAATAATAATAATAATAATAATAATAGTAAAAATAACGAAGACCTAAAAAGTAAAAACTGAGCAATCCATTTCACACTGCAGATATTTAGACATGATTTCAACCAATATTCCCCACCTTTACTACCACTCCCCTGTTACATTGAAATTGGAACACCTGGTAGTTGCATAAGGGTAGAAGAAAGAAACACTATACACCAAATATGAATACTTGTCTATCGTCCTATAACCTACTTGCGTCTACTTAATGATTGGCATCCACAAGTGAATGTTAGAAATAGATATATCACATCCTTACATGACCACTTTATACCGATGTTATGAAAATTGGACCAGCTGGTTTGAACCAAAAAACTAACAAACCAAAACATATAATATAATCATTTTATATTAGTTTAAAATTTAATTTGTCTGTATCTTCAATATTGTTATATTAATTTATTGCTGAATGTATTATATAATCTCAAAAACATAAAATTAATTATGATTGGCTAGACAACGATACAACTAAAGTTGAACCACTGAACGGTTAATGATGTCTTAACCGGTTCAATGACTGAACCGATTTTTAAAGCATTACTTTGCAATGCCATCAACCACTAGTTTTTTTATACTATATTCAATTTCAAAAAAAAATATATATGCAAGGTGTGTGTGTGTGTGTGTGTGTGTGTGTGTGTGTGTGTGAGAGAGAGAGAGAGAGAGAGAGAGAGAGAGAGAGAG
>Ga0228710_1000805_pt1 | contig 43483 bp, 19 predicted proteins | sample MedpolnodulmetaG_FD_177995 | JGI IMG/M metagenome (GOLD analysis project Ga0228710, IMG submission 177995) | Root nodule microbial communities from Medicago polymorpha collected in Santa Monica, California, United States - pink nodules | ecosystem: Host-associated > Plants > Roots > Nodule... | reverse complement strand
CTCGTTAGAAGAAGTGAGTGCAATAAAGTAAGAAATATTTTTTTTAGGGGTAAGTAAGAAAAAAAAATTGAAAGAAAGAAAGAAATCTTATACATGAGAGGAAAAAAAATTAATTTTAAAACTTTAACATCTCTATAACTTCTTATATGTCCACACATACACAAATAATATTATATTTAAGATGCTAGCTTCTTTAAAAAAAAGAAAAGATGTTAGCGTAGTGGTAAGAGTTTAACTTTGTAACGGTAGGGTACAAAGTCCAAATCTCCTCTATTGTTGTGTACACTCAAAAATAAATAACTTGTTGGTCGAGATCGGCAGAAAGATGATTTAGGGTCGAGTGAACTCCCCTTCGTCGATTGTAAGTTAGGCGAATGCAGATACAATCGAATAAAAATTAGTCGAATCTTTCTCAACTCTACTAAGATATGTGAAAGTCGTGGAGGTGCTATAATTAGTCAAAATTGAGCAAAACTTGACAATTGTACAATTTATTTGTGCTAAGAACAAGGAACCACGTTTTGCGGGAGTTGAGCGCGCGTAGATAAGAGCAACGGAAAATTCCACCAAATTGGAGAATCGAGTCATATGTGGGGCACCATGTATCCTAGCAACGCGATGATTCACAAATTACCCACATAAATAGTCAAGCAAGGCTAATTTTTGTAGGTCACGTTGTGTTGGCCAGTCGGACTAGTGTTTTCTATAAATAGTCAATATGATAATCTTTTCTCATACACAATCAATCAAAGATGCTATTTTACAATTTTTGTACCTTTACTTTTATGCTTTTATCTTTCATTTTAAGCATTTCTTAGTTCAATATCTCAAACACTGAAAACACCATACTTAACACTTTTTTGAGTAGTTAAGGAACTCATGGCTAAGGAACAAAGTTCCTTCCTCGACATAATCACTTGGAAAAAATGGAATAATAGTTGAGAGCTATCGGTCGTTACCTCGACTAACTTTTATGTTCAATAAATAATTTTGGATGCCTAATGGGACATTGCGACCAAAACCACTAAAAACATCATGTTCACTTGGCAAAGACTATGTTTGGTGTATACACTTGCACTATGAGAAAAGTCTCTGCAATATGGATAAACCATCATCATCAACATCAAAGAGGCTAGGTTAACGTAGACCTAACAAACATTGCAAATGCCAACATTTGTGGGTCCTCCCAATCAGCGGTGAAGCTAGCTATTTATTTAATCTATATTTTACTATTTTATCTATTTCGAACATAATCGGTCATTGTTTTTCGATAAAATTGATTTTTAGTGTGTGTGTGTGTGATTTGCTAGAACACACCCACTAGTTTTTATGTGGGAGTGTTTTAGCAAGCTACACCTTAAAGTGCATTTAACTACTTTTTAGTTATAACTTGGTAAAACACACTTTCTTAAAAATAAGTGGGTGTATTCTAGCAAATGCCTATAGAAGTTGTTAACATACACTCACTTATTTTTTAGAAGGTGCGTTTTAACAACATTCACCTTGTGTGTGTGAGTTATATTTTGCATCAAACATATTACTTAACTGTGATTTTAAAATATTAGTATCGACAACATTTTTAAGGATTGTAATTTGGATAATTAAAAACCTCAATCCAATTTAAACTGCACTATTTCGAGTCGGATCGTTCTTTTTTAAGAATCATCTAAACCAAACCAAACCATAAATATTTTAATTTTTAGATCAGCTAGATTTTTTTTCCTCCTCATAGACGAACCAAACTACATCCCAAACACATCTATGTCAAAAACTTTAGGATATATATAGTAATAATTATACAGTAAGAGTAGTGCGGACCAGACTAATTGTCGTTGTTGTTTTGATCTTCTATCATGTGTTGGCTGTTTGGCACTACACCGTCCAAATCAAAGCCAAAGCTTTGTTTGATTTGGACAACAACAATGATAATAACACCACTTGCAAAGTATATGATGTAACATTATAGTAGTATAACAAAACAATGTTTCCTTCTAGTTTCTAACTCAACACATCCTAATCTCTGAATTGTTATGGGAATTGTGAACCAAGTTCATAAAAGTCGAGGATGCATGATTATGCAGTAGATATCCATATGGTCAACCAGTCAAAGCCTCAGATTATGTGATCTTATTCAAAAGAGGATTGCCACACATTTGGGTAGGCTTACATAGCCATCATTCTCACCGTAATCCACCATCTTATATATTATTCAGTGTTCTTTTGGGGGGCTTAATGTATTTTCATAATGATAGACATCATACTTACACGCTGAAATTATCTATTTCGTGATGATACGTGATATTAAAATATTGATGAAGTCACTTATAACTTACAAGAAGAGTATTTGATGAAGTCACAACTCGTTATCTATATGTTCATGTAAAATATGTTAAATTCTTTTTTTAATAGCATAAAGATCAATTTATTGAATGAAAGTAGTGATAAGTACAAGTACTACTTTACCCATCCAAAAATAAACAAAGGAGTAACTTAACTCGAACAATAAGGTGCATCTCCGAGTGGGTATGTGAGTGTGTTTTGGTTTGACTTTTGTTTAACATGTTGTGTTGTCTATTCAAAACTTATATTATCTTTGTTAGAGGCTCAACCTCAAGCGATCTAGTGGTCAAGAGGGTGAAGAACTCCCCCACCGTTTGTATTGGATATTGTCCTCGATGACAAGAAATAATATAAGTTTTGAGTCATAAATTAGTATCATTTTAGCAATAGAATAGAAAATTTATGTTAGTTTTAATCTAGTTTTGTAAAAGAAATCATTCAAAAAGTCATGAAAGACCACGAGACGGGTAGATGCCTTGAAGCCATAGAAACCCACCCAAACTAGACAACTATATAATCGTGATATGCTTTTTACAAGTTTATCATTGATTAAGCTCGGGGCTTAGTCATTACAGACCTTCTAGTGAAAAGAAATGGAGCAAGGAGTAAAGAAACTAAGGAGTTGACTACTGCCTACCTAGCATCCCGGGCTATGAGCTCCACATCGCGATAATATGAGGAAAATCATGGGGATCATTACTGTCTATCTCGAATTGCAGGCTATGAGCATCACATCATGAGATAAAGCTATTAGGTTAAACATTACGCTCTCTGCCTACCTCGCATCGCTAACTAAGTTCCATGTAACTTATGGAAACAAACGCCTACAAATATTGAAACCTTAGGTCAGTAGAAAAACACATTTTGACGAGCAGATGAATTCAGAAACATGATTTTTGAAGGATTGGAGCGACCGAAGCTATTCGAGAGTCAAATAGTCATCAACTGGTGATCCTTTTCTCATGATTTTTTTATTCATACCTAATCTTATGTATTTAAAAGCTATGAGTATCTAACACTCTCTAGGTTAGGTCATGAAAGAGGAATTTTCCTGCAATTAGTTGTTCATGAAACTTAAAATGATTCTATGAATTTTAAGTTGATTACTTTATTATTTAATTTGGTTAATCCATTCCTAAGTTAGGGGCACCTATAAAGATTGAACCCCCTAGGTCAGTTGAAAGAACACATTTTAACGAGCAGGCGCTCACATAAACACGACTTCTAAAGGGTTTGGAGAGAGCCACTGGAATATGCTTCGCCTGGATGCCATGGTGGTGCCTGCTCTTATTCTACCTCCTCCTGATGCACCCCAAGTTGTGGCTCAAACACGGATAATACTTGGGTGACATTGTGGTTGGTGACATTGATGACATTGGCCAACCACAATGTCACACATGGATAACACTTGTGTACCATAATGTTATATAACATTGGCCAATTAAGATGTGTCACGTGGCACACCCTTTAAAAAATTATATCAAATAAAGCACGTACAAAGTAACATTAGTATGTGGTACACTCTTATTGGCCAATGTTATATAACATTGGTACTTTTATGGTACACAAGTGCTATCCTATATGTACAAAGAAACAAAAAAATATTGTGAAAGAGAAAGAAGAAAGACACGTGTGACATCGTGGTTGGCCAATGTCACAATGTTACCTAACACTCCACATCATTTTCTCTCTCTTCCACCTAATAATTCAACATTCATTCAACTTTTACCATGTCCAATGGTTTTTCATTCAACACTCTACCCTACCACTTTTCATTTCATATTCTTATTTAATTTTATATTTTTGTTTTTATGATTAAATAAAATTACAATTATTGATTATGATTAAATTAAAATAATAAACACTTAACAATTTATTTTTTTTAGTTTTTCGTAAAAACAAAATTTATTTAAATAATTTATTTTTATTTTCTTAAATTAAAATGCAATACAATAAACTAAGCACGCGACACACAAATAGCAACATTAAGATAGTGAAAAACTTTGTTTTTTTTTTTTCTGTGTCCAAATCAAATGAACCAAGTCTCTATTTATAGAGAAAAAAAATCATAAATTTGGGTAAAAAAAATTTAAAAAATAAAATATTTTGTAATAAAATAATTGAGTTCATTAAGATGAGATAAATCCAGACAGCCAATCAGGAACTCCCACGTGTCACCCACTTCTCCTCTTACATCTTCTCTCTCTGCGCTATTGTTTCTTCACTCGCGCCTGTAGGAGCGTGCATCACACGCGCCTGTTTTGGCCAACAAAAAACCGACGTCTGGCAGTTTTTAGAACTCAACATAGTTGAATGCTTTCATCTCCTCTTTCCTCCACCTCATTTCTCAACCAACTTCAACACTCCATTGCAAGGTCCCCAGGTGTTGAATTGGACTTTCAACACCACCATTGTATGTGGTCTTATAGTAGTCCACCATAGACTTTATTAATGAGTTTTTTTTTTCAAATTGGTCCATACCTCAATTTGAATTTCGTAATCGTGGCCAACATAAAACACAAAAAACTATCAGTTCAATTACAGTTTCACAAAATAGAACATGGTGATATAAAAGTGATCTTTGTAGCTCGGAAAATAAACAGGGAAGAAACAAATGTAAACCATTGTTGATGACCATTGTGTCAATTTAGCTAATCTAGAATACTTAATACAGTGCCTTTTTCCAACATTGGAATATATTCTAGGATGATAAAGGCAGTGAACCTAATAACATTTTCTAACTCAATTGTGTTGGTATGGTCTGATGAGAAATGATAGAATTACACCCACTAACGCTTACTTTTAACACATCCAATAAAAATTAGTCATGTATTCTACTTTTTTAATTCAATTAATTTGAAACTTATTCAACCAGTTTCTAAACATTTGATTTTTTTTAATAACTTAGCAAACACTTGGAGAGAGAAAGAGAAGAAGAAAAAGAAGAGGGGTAGCACTTGGGTGCCTTTGGTTTCGGTGCCTTTGTCTCTATCTCTCCTAACCAATAATTCTCTCTCATCAAAATAATTTATTTTAATCATTCCATCATCACTCTCTTTCCTCTAAAATACACTAAAATCACCAAAGTCACCCAACACAAAAAATTAAAAAAATTACCCCCCCTGAAATTGTAAGTTTCGTCAATTTCTATCTGAAATTAACAAAACTTTAATTACCCCTCGAAATTGCACAACGTTAATCAATTTACCCTCTCCGTCAAATTCTTCTGTTAGTAAACATGATGTTTTGTAAATACCACCCCTGAAGTTTTACACTTATGTGCAAAATGCCCCTCGAACTTAAAAATTTATATATTTTTTTTCTTATGCTTTACTCAAAAGATAATAAAGGCAAACAAGGAAGCTTGAGAAATGTATTTAGAATTCAAGGAAGAGCTTAAAGAGTTACTTGGTGAAGGGTACTATGGTAAAGGAGGATTACCAAAAGTGTTTATTGAAAAGAAATACATTGGTGGAGTTGAGGAAATTCAAAAACTTCATGATGACAAGAAGCTTGAGAAATTGCTTGATTGTTGTGAAAGGATTGATGACATTGAAGGAGGTGATGGTGGATATAAGGCTTGTGGTGACATAAAGTTTGTTCCTTGTGAAACATGTTATGGAAGTTGTAAAATCTACTATGAAGGTGATTATGAAGAAGATGATAATTGTGAAGTTGGTGGGTGAGTGTGGATTTCAAAGGTGTTCTCGTTGCAATGAAAATGGCCTAATAAGATGTTCCATGTGTTGTTTCTAGTTCCATATTTCATTTTGACATTTAACAATGCAAATGGCCTAAGTTAATCGTTAATTGTTTGCCTTTAATATCTTTTGACTCAAGAATAAGAAAAAAAAATATAAATTTTCAAGTTCGAGGGGCATTTTGCATATAAGTGCAAAACTTCAGGGGTGTATTTGCAAAACATCATGTTGACTAACAGAAGAATTTGATGGTGAAGGTAAATTAATTAACGTTGTACAATTTCAGGAGTAATTGACGAAGGGGTAATTGTCTATTTACTCATTAAAAAATATATTCATTTGTTATTACGTGTCAGACTCATCCAAGTCAGATCCGACCTATGAACCTTAAAACTGAATACACCTATTCAATGTTTGATTCGGTAATCACCTTTGCCAAAACAAACTCGGACTCTATATCTTTCCCTTTCCCACCAAAATCCCAACTACTTTCCGAAACCCAACAATTTTCCCACCAATAAGAAAGAACCATCCTAAATGGACCCCTCCCTTTTCATATTATTATTCACATGAAAGAACACAACGTCACCCACCAACTCAATGGATCCCAAAACCGGCTTCAATTCCATTTCCAAAACCTTCCACAGTCTACGACCCCCACTCAACCTTCCTCCACCACACGCCAATATCTCCGCCGCAACATACACCTTCTCCCTCCACCACTCCGACTCAAACACTTTCCTCATCGACTCAACCACCTCTCACAAACTCTCTTACTCCACCTTCATCCAACGCTACAAAACCCTCGCACAAAACCTCACTCTCCGCGGACTCACCAAACACCACACCGCATTGATTCTTTCCCCAAACCTCCTCCAGGTTCCAATCCTCTACTTCGCATTACTCTCCATTGGCGTGGTCGTTTCACCAACAAACCCAATTTCCACTCCCTCAGAAATCTCTCATCTCGTAAACCTCTCTAAACCCGTTATCGCTTTTACGACGTCGTTTTTATCTCACAAACTTCCCAAACTCGCTTTTGGAACGATTCTCATCGACTCTCCCGAGTTCGACTCACTCACCACCGAAGCAGATGTTAGTTCGACGGTGTCGCCGCCGGAGGTCAGTCAATCCGACGTGGCGGTCATTCTGTACTCGTCAGGTATTACAATTCGAAAAATATAGAAAAATGATATTCATTATTAACTCGGAACTTAGTTAACTAACTTTTATATCTCCAATATCAGGAACCACCGGGAAATCGAAAGGGGTGATGCTTACTCACCGGAACTTGATGGCAACGGTGGCGGCATACAATGCCGTTAGGATTCCGACGGCCAGTCCTGCGGTGTGTTTGTTAACAGTGCCGTGTTTTCATGTGTACGGTTTTACGTACCTTTTGAAGGGTGTGGCTATGATGGAAACAATGGTGATGATGAAAAGGTTTGAATTGGGGAAAATGCTGGGTGCTGTGGAGAGGTTTAGAGTGACTAATGTTGCGGTGGCGCCACCAGTGGTGGTGGCGATGAGTAAAGAGGGAGTGGCAGATGGGTATGATTTATCGTCGTTGAAAACAGTGGCTTGTGGTGGTGCTCCGTTGGGAAAGGATAACTTTGTTGCTTTCATGGCAAAGTTCCCTCATGTATTGATTATTCAGGTTTCTCCTCGAACTTACAACACAACATGCATTTAGCTATTTTGAGAAAATAGAAGATGCACTGACAGTGTAAAATATATAGAGACATCCAATGAGCATCTTGTATTATGCTAAATCACAGAAATATTTTAAAATTAGTTGTATGACATGAAAATTTGATAGTTTCTTGTCGGATGAAAGTGTGAAACTACTTTACATTTTGTTATAAATAATGTTTAGTTATATCAAAAAAATAAAAAAAAATGTTTAGAACTTTATAGATATAAGAAAGATGTCCTTTCCTTTATCCATGAATGGGTGGGAAGAGAAATTCCTATGCGGAGCTCGAAGGGATACACTTACCAAGGAAATAGAACAAGTAATTCCAAACTACATTTGCGAGTTGCCTCAAAAGTCATTAGCATTTCTGTAATAAGTTTAGGTAGGGATCTGCTAAGGGTGGTAGGATTTTGAGGCTTTAGTGGATTCAATAAGCCATTGGGAAAAGGTGTTAAGACTTCAAATTGGAAATAATTCTTTCATGTCAAGATATTTCCCATGAGTTGATTTTATCATGGCCAAAGTGGGGTATCAACCTAGTTATGTCTCGAGAATTTTAATGTATGCCAATGAAATGTTTGAACTCGGTGCTAGATGGGTGATTGGTGATGAGAAACAGATTAATATTTGGGGTGATATCTGGATGCCTGAGAAACATAATTTCAAAGTCTCCACCTGAGCCACTCCTTGATCAAAGTGCTAGGATCAGTAAACTTGTTGATGCAGGTACAAAGCAATGGAATTGAAAATTTTAGTTTTTGAAGATTTTAATAACTTTGATGCACAACAAATCACCAAACATTTCCATATCTATGAGACTTCCAGCAGATTTGATATGGCTTTGGGAAAAGGATGGAAGATATTCACTTCGATAAGCTTATCACCTTTTCTAAACGAGGAAAAACAGAAGCAGAATGTTAGAGCATAAGGTTTGTGGATGGCAATGTGGTATATCTCCATTCCAAACTGCGTAATATTTCCTTTGGAGGTTTGTTTAGATTGTTGTTCAAGTAAATAGATATTTTAGTTCTTGTTGGTCAATTTAGTCCTCAAATTTATAAAGTAGCAATATAGTCTCTTAAACTGAACCATGTCAGTCAATTTAGTCATTTTTTCAAAGAGTAGTGCTATATGTCCAGACAAATATTATCCCAAGGAAACCACGAACACGAATAGTTATTGGCCAATTAAAATTGGCTTTTTCCGGAAATCAAGAAGGGGGAGTTGTTTAAGTTAGGAAAGGTGGAGAGCAAAAACACGCTCGTGAAATTCTCGGCATATATTGTGTCGGGATAACAAGCATTTCCCTTTTTCAAATTTAACACCACAATTTTAAAGGTTCTATACTTGTCTTGGTGCAGCAAGAGATTACTCCCGTCAATATTTACGTATTTCGGTCGTTTTGATGACTTGTTATTTTATAAGTTTGAAGAACTAAGTCGACCTTTACAATTTCAAGTATTAAACTACATATTTACTTCTTCCCACTAGACACAGTCTGAACGAAAAGAGAGTCAACTTAGACCCCCCCTGCGCGATCGGCAACACAGGAACTGAAACACAAGATAAACTTTTCACAAGTTGCCCTGTAACCCGTCTGGTTGGGTTCTACTCAGCCCTTGGAGTTCATGTGCCAGGCGAGCTAGACATTAAACTGGATCCTAAACTGGCTCACTTTCTCTGATTAGTTAGCTCAAAAAATATTGAGCACCACCCTGTGGAAATTTCTGAAGGGAACCTCACTGTGATTGGACACCTAACATAATCTAGAAGAAAGTAGGGCCATATGGGAGAGAATGAGTTGGGTAGTGAAATTCCTAGAACTCAGGTACGGGTTTGCTATATGAAGGAGTGAGGTTGTGTAGTGATACTGATAGGAGTGGTCATTCGGAATTATTGTTGATAGTATATTAGAAGAGATGTTCTCTCTGGTCTAGGAGCCTAGCTATGGTAGGAGTGGTCAGACTCTAGTTTACCTTTTCTTTACTGCTATTCTAAGTCTTTGAGCCCTTCATCATTCAGTAAATTACATTTACTTTATCTTGATTTTTAGGGTTCCATCACACTGTTTTTGTGAGTACAAAATTCAACCCGATTCAGGTGGCTGCCTCTGCACATCTATTTGGGGATGAATTTAACAGAGTTAAAAGTCGGCACCTAAAGTGTTCACACGGAAATCAGGGTCAAAGTGAAAGGCCCCTGCCCCTGGATTAACTAAGATAAATGTTGATGCAGACTGTTTTATAGATGGTTTCACTGGCTGGGGAATGATATCCAGAGAATGCAGCTGGCATTGTTGTTGTGAAAGTGACTCAAAATTGAAGAAATTGAGATTTCTGGAAACTGCCAATTCGGGGCCCGAATTGATACTGGTTTTTTCAGCCTGGCGCGCGTGAAAAATCGGCGCCCGAATGGAGGAATTCGGGGCCCGAATTCAGCATATTTCATAAACGTAATTTTGGGCCAGATTTGTTCCAATTTCATGGGAGATACTTTTACAATAAATATAGACTTTGTATCAAAGTAAACCTTGAGATAGAGGAGGCTGAAACAAGGGTTTAAAAAGGCAACAACAAACACTAGGGTTTGAGGGTTGATTCACCTTCGGAAACACTATTAGGATTGAGTCTCTTGGTTACGGGAAGAGATTGAGACTTTGGGTAGAATTAGGCGGGAGACTTATTCTTGTAACTCATTGATATCTCTTTTGTAAAGTTACTCATCATTATAGTGAAACGGATGACTGCTCTCTCCCCCAGACTAGGTCAATTTGGACCGAATTGGGTAAACAAATTCTTTTGTGTTCTCTCTTTTCTTTCTCTCGCTGTTTTCTACTTTTGGCTTGTGTTTATAATTGTTCCATACACTTTGTTTTGGTTGCTTGATTATCACTTGCTCCACACATCAAGTTTGTTATTGGTGTGATTTTTCATCGAATTCACAACAATTGTGAAGGCTACATTCACCAAAATTGAAAGATTGCAGTCTCTCTCACCCTGGCAGAGGCATTGGGGATTAAGTTGTGTCTTCAATGCGCTACGGAGAAGCACATGGATAATTTGAGAGTTGAATGTGATTCTGAATGTGTGGTTAACAGTCTATGGTGTTGCCAAGTTAGTAGACTAGATATAGATGTTGTTAATTTCTTAGTTAATTAGAAAAGACAAGAATAAGTAGCATTAGAAGAGAAAAGAAAAATGTTGCGACTCATGCTCTAGTTGGTGTAGCTAGCAAGGAATGTTGGAAGTAGAGTTTGGTCTAATTCTGTTCCTGATCAAGTTTATCTCTTCTACTATAATCTACTGTTATGATCTTATTTCAATCTAATGAAACTAAATTTGCTGCTAAACTAACCACATTTTCTGGAAACACAACTTATACAACTTTACAAAATAAAACCAAACTGAGACAAATCCTCCTTTTGATACAAAATAACCTATACCACGACCTAAGAGTCCAGTTCAAAGATCACATGCTGCATTATCAAATCTGTTACCCATCTAAGAGGAAAAAACGATCCCGTCGTTTCTACGTCACGCAGCGACAGAAAAGTTGTAACCAATCTATAAGATCTTTCACAAAGGAGCTATTTTCACCTCTCAAAATGCTCCTAGAACAAGTAACTCATTTTTATTATAAAGTGCTGCCCCAATATTATCCTTATAAACCATCACGTGGTGCCACCATTAGTTGTTAACATAATAACTCGTTTGTATATTGTTAACTGTCATTGATTTTTAACAACAAAAACTGTTGTGTAGAAATATACAATTTAGTACTATTTGTTATGTATTTAATTTTTCTAAACAAAATTGTTGATTAACATATCCATTGAAATTGTCAATTAAGTAGTTAAATACTTTCGAAACTTGTTTGGTTATGTAAAAACTTATAAGATGAATACAACCTTATTATTATAGGGATATGGTTTAACTGAATCAACAGCCGGTGTTATCCGAATAGTAGGTCCTGAGGAGGCTAGCCGGGGAGGAACTACAGGGAAGCTGGTATCAGGGATGGAAGCTAAAATAGTGAACCCAAACACAGGAGAGGCCATGTCTCCTGGTGAACAAGGGGAACTTTGGGTTAGAGGACCTCCAATTATGAAAGGCATGTACATTCATTAATGCTATTCTTTTGTGAAACTAATGAAGTGTTGGTGATTAGATTATGGTTCTAAATTGCTGTTATGGTTACGATGTGAACCTTGATATTGCAGATAAATTGTGCCTCACGATGCCATTGCCGAGACTCCTAAAGCTTTTATATGCGGTCGTAATTATAGTTGTGGACCGCAATTTAGAATTAGGAATTAGATTATTGTCAGTTCTTTAATGGATAATGGACATTGTTATTGTACATTTGGTATTTGAGCAGGTTATGTTGGTGATCCAGTGGCAACTTCTGTTACTTTAGTGGATGGATGGTTGAGAACCGGGGATATTTGCTATTTTGACAATGAAGGCTTCGTGTATGTTGTAGACAGGCTGAAAGAATTGATCAAATATAAAGGCTACCAGGTATGCTTCTTTAGGCCTTCAATCAGTGATTGCAAAAAAACCAAAATAGGGAACTGCTAGGTTAATTTGTTTATTTGTGGATTGTTTGAACAGTTTTTAAAATAATTTCTATTAAAATTAATGTTTTAAATTTTTTTATGATAGTTGTGAAATCTTTTTAGTCTCCAATCAAAGAATAACGATTGGATTCGTAATTCCCTCCTTGTGGGCCCAAAATACAACGTGGGAATCAAAGAATGTGTTCATTGAAGAATTGTTCTATGTGACTGTCATGTTAAGCTACTTTTCAAGGTTACACAAATTGGAGATATGTTTTTTTTACATGTCGTAAAAAAGACAAACTTCAAGCTATATATTAAAAAGACAAACTTCAAAAAATCATATTTGTATTTTATTTTTCACATGTCGTAAATAGTCCCTTAATCCTTTTGTCAAGGATTTGGTCCTAGCCATTGCTTTGGAAAAAATTTATCGGGACAGGTCAACCTCTAAAATAATTTTCATATCTCGAAGGATTAGTCTTCACAGTTGGGATGCATTGGTTTACAAAAAAAGTCAAAAACTGAAATATGCAATTGAATTTTGATGTTAAAATTTTGAACTTCCATGTTTTAATGTTAAATCCTAATCTATATGTTAAGTATTCTGATGTATTTTTTATTTTTTTTACTACATTTGTAGGTGGCTCCTGCAGAGCTGGAACAATTGCTCCAATCTCACCCAGAGATAAAAGATGCTGCAGTTATCCCGTAATCTTCTTTCTTCACTTATCTCATAAGTCCAACTTTTTCAAATTTTCACATAAAATAATCTTTTATAAAATATGTTTTAGAAAAGACAAGTTAATAGGACAGAATGCATAACCTTTGAAAATTAACAACAGATACCCTGATGAGGATGCTGGCCAGATTCCCCTAGCTTTTGTGATAAGGCAGCCTCACAGCTCCATGGGTGAAGCCGAAATAATAAATTTTGTAGCCAAACAGGTGCTATTTTCTTGAACCTTTTTATTATTATTATTGTTGATATTTCAGTTTTCTTTCCCAAAATCAGTACTATTCCTTCTTGTTTGCTTGTTGAAGGAAATATAAATTATTGTTATGTATTTTATTTTGTATTTTGCTTGTGGTTGTAGGTTGCACCATACAAGAAGGTAAGGCGTGTGGTATTTGTCAATTCTATACCAAAGAATGCAACAGGAAAAATACTGAGGAAGGACTTGTTGAATAAAATTCTTCTCCAACGAACTTTCCCTAGGTTATAATATCTTTCGACGATAATGAAGATGGCGATAATAATGATGAGAATAATGACGACAATTCTAAAGGGAAAATTTAGAGGTGAGACTATGGGGAAAATTGAAGTTGTTTCACTGGAACTTGCATAGAATCGTCAATAATAGAAAAATGGTGATGTCAACGGAAATTCTGGAGAGGTATACTGGTGTAGCTAGAATTTCTTAAAGTTAACAAAATAATGTTCTTCTATATACAGGCACAACATAATCAGATTCTAACCACATGCTTAAGAAAAATAGAAAACCAACACCATGACAGCCGGTTTTTATTAGTACTTTTTTATAAGCATGTTCAAATGAGTTTCACATAATAGATGATTTTAATACCAATGCTCAATCCAGTCTAAAGTTCGATGCGTCTTTCTGCCATGTCAATTTATAAATAATTCAGTAATAATTTAAGTTATTTCATGATCAATAACGTCATCCTACGAGGCTCGATTCAGTAAGTAACAACTCGCAGCATATCAGTTCATTGTCGAAATACATAGGATAGGATGGTGAATCCGACTTGCAAATGTCCAATTCTACATAATTCCATAAGTAGTCATCAGATGCCAAAGGTGGATCAATTTAGTAATAATTCCATCAGTGGTCATTAAGATGCCACACCCCATTTCAAGTATATATCTCATGTTATTGGTTGGATCATTAAAGATCAAATCATATTAAATGGTTCATGATCTGAACCATAAAATTTAAAAGGTTCAGTTAACCAAACTTTTCAGAAAAAACGGTCCCTTGAAATATTGGGAGTTACTAATGCTAATTAGTGTGTGACCTCATGCATCCATATAACAAGAGCTGAAATGCTCCTATTATTGTCTCGATTTTTATAAGGTTATGTCTAAAATTATTATTAATCTCTATATAATTTGGTTCTTTAAGATAAATTGTGTCTTATGTGATGATAATGATGGGGATAGTTTTCATATGTTTTATAACGAGGAGAGTCTTCATGTGTTTTTTAAATGTCCCAGTAGCTCCGTGGTTTGGCAAATTTGCCCTCTTTCGTCTATTATGAATACAATCGTGAATCAAAGTCTGAATGTGTCAGGTATTATCTTTCATATTTTGTAAAATATAATTGTTGATGAAGCTACACTGTTTGCATGGACTTTATGGAAGCAAAGGAATAACATAGTATGGAATAGTGTGATTGATGCTCAATCTTATGTTGTTGAATGAGCACATGTAATGCTTCTAAGAGTGGAAACCATTCCGACAGACTCGTGGTATTCGGCTCATGTATTTTTCAGAGGAATGGATGTATTCATGAATGATGAAATGAATGAAATTAGGGACATTAGTGCTTTTGCCTCGGCGAGAGTTAACTCACACAACCTTGTATCCTGCGTGAGTTAAGTCACGCAGAGTGTGTTAACTCACACAAATTTAACACTAGTGTAACTTAACATGCACAAGGGGTATTTTAGTCATTTCAATTGGGAGCGAACAATTTTTGTTTGGTAAAGAGCAAAATTCTTAAGTCAAAAACCCATCGAGGTTACCACCTTGTCTTATCACATGGTGCAAAACAAGATTCGATCTCCTACACCATCTTAGGTGACATCACGTATTGAAACAACATGCAACATAGTAAAGGAACATTCTACGACGTCTTAGAAGTCACCTCGTTCTTACCTAAACAATAAGCAGAGCATCGACACGCTTCACCACCTTAAGCATATCCAACTTCTAGAAAGCTATCAATTCTTATTTACAAGAATCTCATTTGAACCGGATAACCACCCAACTTATCATGGCTCAATTAACTTAAACATACTGAAATATCTTGTAACTAACTACGCCAAATCGTAGGGGAAAAGATGCAACAACCAAGGAGTTTATCATGTGATGCATTACTATAAATAGGGGCATCAACCCCAAGCAAGGTTTTGCAACTCGAGAGTTTACTTCAACTCGTTTTGCTTAGGTAAACTCGACTCGAGAACTCGTATGAGTTTACCTAAAATTAAAATTATATAAAATTTATTATATGCATGACATATAAAAGCTAATATAATATTGCAAATAGATCAATAGTGCAAAATATGACTTAATTACAAAGACAACTTATATCAAACTACCACGTTATGCTCAACTTAACATCAAAATACAAAAATTAACGCAAAACATCATAAGTCTCTAAGTTTAAGCCATCCAAAAAAGCAAGTTTCACAAGTTCCTAAAGTTGTTAATAAAACTATCTAGAAAATAAACTAGTTAATTTCTTCAAAAGGTCAACAAACACCACCAACGCAGCCCTAACCGGCGTCGCAATCATCGACGTCGAAATCTGAATTTTCATCATCGGAATCGCAACCCTAACTGATATGTGTTCCTCTGTTCATGGTTTGAGAACGCAGAGAAGAAAAAAAACATTTCATTTCAGAAACAACGTGTTATTGTAAAAGTAATTATTCAGTAAACGTTTCAGTCTTTGGGCTTGTAGAAAAGGAATTGAGTTTTAAAAAAAATGAGCCAGAAAAAAGGGCCATTTTTTTTAGATGTAAACACGTAAAACTCGGTCGAGTTTACACGAATTTACCGAGTGTTAACTCGGTCAAACTCATCAAACCTTCCGATTTTACTAGAAACCGAGTTTATCTCAGAGTTAACACGATTTTGGTACCTAAACACGTAAACTCGGTAAACTCAGAGAGTTAACACTCGATTTACGGAACATTGCCCCCAAGTATGATCACACATTATACACTTCACTTACTTACTTAGGCTCGAATATGTTTTGCAAGCACACCCCCCACGTTTTGAAGAAGGAGTATACGGCCAACCACAATGAATCTAATCACCGACGAGATGTGGACACCTCTTACTCAATAAATACACCTTGTATGTTCATACAAGGACATTGACATCCATTGCGGGGCTTCAATAAAACAAATATATAGGCCTCAAGTAACCTCACCATGACTCGCACTAAAATCCATAGTTCACCAACAAACTCTCGTAATAAAAAAAGTACAATATATTGTTTTTATTAGTGATTAAATCTTGTTTTTGTGTAAAAAAGTGAAAAATAATAACTTTTTTTTGCTGTATGAATCGAATATCCTCTAGTTTGATTGAATGTAACAAGTGACAAAACTCTTTGTCAAAATATTTAATAACTTATGAACAATGTACACGATATTAATTAAATCATATAATTAAAAAGCAATTAATATTATTTGAAATTGTAAATGTTAATTTTTTTCTGAAAAAATATTTTACTCACGCCTCTAAAAATGGCTAAATATATTTTTAGTCCTTTTTAGTTTTGGTTTTCTAAATTTTTTTTTCTCAACTTTTAATCTCTCTAAAGTCTTACATCACTGACTTTTGATTTTTAATTTTAGTAAACTCTTGCATATTATTTAAAATTTTGAATGATACATTTTTGATATATAATATAATCATTTTTAACTCCCAAAAAATATCCACATTCGACAGTCGGTGATGATTTAGTTATGAAAAATTGAATTTTTGAGGTTTCGTTTTTCAGTGAAATTGGACGATAAAATCCTTCGTCTCTATCTCTGCAACACACTCGTTCGTTCCAGCGACTGCCGCCATTTCTGGTAAGTCAGTCTTCTTCCTAACATCACTTCAAACTCAACATTTTCTTCATTTCTTTCATCTGGTACAACAATTTACCGTTCATGTCAAAGTATGAAAAATTAGGGTTATGAAAAATTAGGTCAACATTGAATTGACTAACTCTGTACATCAATTTTCATAATTTTCATGACCCTTTTGTTTTTTCTATCATTTGGTTGAAATGGGTCACTCCTTTTTGATTTCAGGAGAGAAAAAATGGAGTTTGTTCATAAAATAGTTGACATAGCTAAGAGAGCTTCAGAGAATAACACAGTGATTAATGTTGGTTTGGGTGCTGTTTTTGCAATTCTGGGAGCGAGATCTTATAATCAGCAAAAGATCATTGAAGCTTTAGAAGCTGAGAAGGAATCTTTAACCAAAACTAACAAGTCTATTAGGAACACTCTTTGGGATTGGAAACAGCAGCTTTATGCCGAAGCAGCGTCTGATTCGGCTCTGGTTCCCTTGGCAAGACTCTATGAAATTTATGGCGAAGCTGCGCCTCCTCAACAATCTGCACCTGGTAATTTGTTTTTATCTCTTCTCTTGATATAGCATTAACCAATTCAATGAAGCAATGGAAGTGTCTAAAATGATTGTAGGGATTTAAGTGAAAGAGGTGAGTTATGCATTGCTTTGTGTGAGATATTTTCATTGCTAGCTTGCATGATAGGTTTCTACAATCATTTTTCGGCTCCATATAGTTTCCTGTGAGTTATGTCGTTGTGTTTGATGAGTATGTGTATTAGTATGCTTAAAATTTGATGAATTGTTTGAGAGGGAACCTAGTGTTGTCAATTGCGAATCACAGAAAATAGTGGTTGTTCAAAGTCCGCTATGCTACAGTGCTATAGTTTGTACTTGACAACACTTTGTACTAAATAGCCCATCGCAGAATAATAACGATTTGTTCAAATTCTGTTATACTATAGCGCCACTATTTGACAACATTGAGAGAACCTAGTTTCATTGTCACTATTGCGGTAATTATTCAGGAAACTATCTTGTCTTAGTGTCACGAGGTCCAATTTGGAAAAACTGAACAGAACACTTGTATCAGCTGATAAGATATTACTGTTGAATGACTAGGAGATTATTTGTACTTGCTGAGGTTTTTTCAAATTCTAGTTTACAATATTTTTCATCTCAAATATATCCAAGATTTTTGCCAGATAAGAAAACCTGAAAACAATGGCTTAACCCTAAATCAGGTTAGGAAACCCTGATGAAATTAATTTTTTGGTTTTTCCATATGATATATAGGCTTGCAAAATGTATATTGATTGTTATAAAGGTCATTTTGATAAGGTCTTGCTTTTATTTGTGAACTTATTATCTACACAACACAACTACTGATTCATTGGGAACTTCCAGTTTAGTTAAAAACTGTGATGTGGGAAATGGAAGGAGAAAGCAGGATTGGAGGTAAAACAGTAGTTGAGGAGCGAAATGTTAAATGTAACTTTTTGAAAGAGAATGACAAGATACTTTGAGGAAAGTATTTTTGCAAACTAGTAGAAAAAAAAGGGTTAATCCTTCAAATGGTCTCTGTAATATGCGCAGAGTCCGTTTGTAGTCCCTGTAAAAATAGAAGTTTAGATTCCATCCCTGTAATATTAGATTATCCCACTTTGATCCTTGATTAAGCCATATCACATAGAAGTTGCTTATGTGTCATGCCACATAGGATTTTCATTGTTTTTTTTAAAGTTGCATGTGGCATTAGTGGGCAAAATTAAATCAACAGTATTATATTTTACAAATTGGATTTAATAATTTCAAAAAACCGAAAATGAATAAATTTAATTTTTTTTGAAGGTCACGTTCTTTCTTCTTCATCGTGTGAGAGAGATCTTCACCACCGTTCTCTTCTTCGTTGTGAGTTCTTCTGATCGGTTGTTCGTCGGTTCATTTCGTTTCTTCATCCATTGCCAGCTCGTTTGTTCTTAATCTTGTGAATGAAAAATGAAGGGTCTCGCAACCTAAAAAAAGAAAGGGATAAATCATAAATTGAAAAACACAACTTCAACAACAAGATTAGAGTCGTGTTTTCTGGGATTTTTCATCACTCTCAGAGTTGTTTCATTGTGTTTTCTGGAGATGAAGGGGGTGAAGTGACGAAACTGAAATACATAAGCATAATCCCAAATTCCCAATTAAACTACAAACACAAGTGCAGGGTAAGAAAGAAGAAGAAGACACATGATTAAGAACAAATGAGCGGCGGTGGATGAAGAAACGAGATGAACCGACCAGAAGAACTCGCAACGAAGAAAAGAACGGAGGTGAAGAACTCTCTTTCACACGATGAAGAAGAAAGAACATGTCTTTCAGTTTCTTTTTCATTTTCATTTTTCTTTTAATTAGAAAATTCAAATTGTAAAAAGTACTTTTGATTTAATTTTTCCTACTAATGCCACATACAACTTAAAAGGAATAAAAATAATAATGAGAATCCTATGTGACATGACACATCAGCAACTTGTGTGTGATATGGCTAAATGAGGGATCAAAAGTGGGATAATCTAATATTATAGGGACATACTCTAAACTTTTATTTTTACAGGGACTAAAACTGAACTTTGCACATATTACTGGGACCATTTGAAGTATTAACCCAAAACAATGAGAAAAAACAAAACAAACAACAATAAAATACAATACCTTCCAACTCCGTAAGCCAATTGTAAGAGAAACATCTTCTAAACTCAATATTACAACCCCATAGAAAAGCTAAATGATAACAATTACACGCATCTTCACTCATTGCACAGTTAGTGGCAGCATTAGACACACTGCGTATTACTACTGTTGTGATTATGCCTTAAAATCTTGTCAAAGGAAAGTTTGAAAAGCTGGTTTTTTGGTTAGCTATAGCCCCACCCGCGAGGCACCCAGCAGGGGCCACAAAGCGAGTGGCAGTTGCAGTTTTCAGGAGTTTTGCCACTGCCTCACCTGTAAAGTGGGTTAGGCCCTGCCGTGAGGCAGACCTCTAACGGTCCTGCATGCATGAGGTGGACCGGGCTATCCGCCAGGCGGGTGCCTTGGGTCCTGAACCTTATATAAGCTGTTTTCTACTCATTTGTTGTGTAATTTTAGAAGACTAAAAGAGAGAACTTTTAGGGTAAAATTTGAGAGCTTTTGGGTGAAATTCTAGGGTTGGCAAACACATAATAAACACCTTGGAGAGGGAAAAATCCGAGTCTCTTGTTCATGGGAAGAGATTGGGAAATGGGTAGAAATTAGGTTTGTTCGTGGAGAACTCTTGAAGCTAATATCTTGTAACTCTTTGTAAGAAACTGAAGAGATTGGGAAATGGAGAGAAATTAGGTTTGTTCTTGGAGAACTCTTGAAGCTAATTTCTTGTAACTCTTTGTAAGAAACTCATTGATAGTGAATCAGAGAGCTGCTCTCTCCTCCAGACGTAAGTCAATATTTGGGCCGAAATGTGTAACCAAATATCCGGGTGTTTATTCCTCTACTCACATAGATTGTTGGGTTAGATCTAGATCTGAATATTGTTGCTTGGACTGTTTGTTTATTGGTTGCCATTGTTAATTGCTCCACATCTTTGTTCCTGTTAGTTTCGACAAAGGGTCTGAATTCACAACAACTACCGTGTAAATTTCTTTTACATGGCCATCTTGTAAAGCAGTAGTAAAAGTTTGATGTTGGTTATTCTTATTATACCAATCTGGTGATTGGTTAATCCACATTTTCTATGCACAATGGATTGCACCCCGTGTCATGATTTCTTACCTTCAATTACTTCTGTTGTGGTTTTTGCAGGAGATCCTGTGAACAAAGATGCTAATTCAGCTGGTCCAGCCAAAATAATGATCTGAGATCTGAATTGTTGTCAGGGTTTTAGAAGCTTTTAGCATTGGAAGGCTGTTAATAAACATTTCTGAGAGTAGAAACATAATTTTGTTGTCATTTTTTTTTTCATTGGCAAGTAAATGTAGAACTTGGAGGAAGTTATTATACAGGTGAAGATTTTACCGAAAAGAGCCAAAAACACATTTTTATTTTGTCGTAAATTCAGTTTTGATCCCCGTGTTTTACAAAATCTACAATAGGATTCCATATTACCTTCTCATTTTTCCTGCTTCATTCAAACATGACTCTGATAAATTCTGGTGGACTGAATGTTATTTTTTCAAGTGCTGCAGTTTATGCCATGCCATTACTGATAGTGAACAAGATTGCTGTTTAAACTATACCGTAGTAGATTAATACTGACTTGTGATTAGAGCAATGGTAAGTATATTACCCTCATAAATGAAGATGTCATTAATTTGTCGAGAAGGTTCACTTGCTTTATTCAATATTCAGATATTCAGATTGATTGGTATCAAAAAAGTGTGGGGTAACTCTGGGCAACAAAAACTAACGAACAAATATGAAACCTTTTGCTTCTTAGTGTGAGGTGCGGTTAAAATTCATAGTCTAACTTTTTCGGGGGTCTATTTTTCACAATTTTTATAGCTAAAAATAATCTGAGTAAAATAATTTTTGTCAATGAAAATGATCTGAGTGATTGAAAATTGAAATGAAAAGAATCTATACCAAAAGATACATTTTGAAAGTATACTTTTGATCGGTGTATTTTGTTGAAAAGTAAATTTTGAAACAACAAAAGATTCATGTTTTTTTTTCTTTTCGAATGTGTACATCCGAAATGATATTGGAGGTGTGTAAAATTCTTCGAAAAAATAATGCAATTGGCTTATTTTTTTCCATTCTTGTATAAGCACACCATATAAGATGTGACATTTTTGTAAATCTTAATATTAGTGTTGAAAGAAGTCAAGATTGTGACCATAGGCTGCTTCATTCAATGGACAGTGACAAGAAATTCCCCCCATAGACTTTTAATAATCAGTACATTGAATAATTAGTGTAACCATCTGATCACAACCGTTTTAGTATCCAGTTTGTTCTTGACATCCTCTCTTTTCAACCCAACAGTAAAAAGACACTACTTATTTATTGACGCCCCTATATTATCTGATCATTCCAATTTACAATACCTATCTACCCAGCTTACTGCTTCAAGCATGGCTTTTAGCTATTCATCTTTCATCTCTTACAAGGTTTTTTCACTAAGCTTACACTAGTACACTAAACAAATATGTTCTATCTTTATAGGCTATGTAATTAATGTAGCAACTAATTGAATAAAAAGATATAGATTTATTTAAACTAACAAAAGTTTGCAAACTTTGGTCTTTTTGATTCAGAAAAATCAATTGGGCTACTTTGCTTTTCCTTCATCATTTCCATCATCCTTTATCACTGATAAGAAATGCAAGAAAACAACATCAAAGAAGATTGTTTCTTTGGTGTCACCCCACAAGAATAAGCGCAACCCTTCTGCAACTGGCTCAGTTCAGTTCAACTTTTATACACTCTTCTTTTTTTAGTTTAAGCCTCAAATTTCAGTCATAAATGGTCTTGTCTTGTTGACTAAATGTAGAGTAAAACTCCAATGACTGCGACGGAGAAGATACTCGCTAGAGCTTCTGAGAAGTGTGAGGTTAAGCCAGGGGAAAATGCATGGGTTAATGTTGATGTTTTGATGATCAACGATATCACTTGTCCTGGTGTGTCAGGGATCTTCAAGAGAGAGTTTGGAAGCACTGCAAAGGTATGTATGCTCAAATTGAACCGGTAAGACTTGTGTTATGGTTCAAAAAATTCAATAAAGATTGATCTGAATGACAAATAAATAAATAAGTATTAAAAAATATAAAAAAACGAAAACCGATTCAACCTAGTTCATATTTAATCGGATTTCAATATAACTGAGATCAAACCAACTGACAACCTAGCCGATTCTTGGTTAAACAAATCAGTTTAATACAATTTTTAAAGCATTGTTATTATGAAATGTATACATACTAATAAAGATTTGTGCAAGATTATTTGGCATATTTTAATATTTTTATAGAAAGAGGTTTTCTAGTTTGTCCATGAAGCTATTTAAGTTTGTGGATGTTTTGAGATTGAAGGTTTGGGACCGTGAAAAGATTATAGTTATCCCGGACCACTACATATTCACAAATGATGAACGTGCACACCGTAATGTGGATACAGCGAGAGACTTTTGTATGGAGCAAGATATTAAGTACTTCTATGATATTCAAGATCGCAGTAACTTTAGGGTAAGTATAACTTCTGTTTAGTCTTCACCAACATTTTTTTAATGTATAAACGGCCATTTCTTTTGGTCATAATTTGAACTTTAATTCGTTGCGTTGTGGATGATGTAACTGTATGCTTATTTTATATGTGTATCCAATTAAATCATATCAAATGATATTTGTAGAAGTATTTTAAGAACTAATCTTAAAAAATACATTATAAAGGGGAAGCTCATTAACCACTTAATATGAATAAGTGAAGAATTTGTAGTTTGAACACACAACGACTCATACATATACAATACAATGTCCCTACCAACTAAGATAAGCTTACGGAGACCCTTATAAAATGTAAAAAAGAAAAATTAAAAAAGAACAACAACTGCAAGATATGGAACTTTCAACAAGACAGTCACATATATTTGGGATTGCTTTTGATCACACCCTTTTTAGAACATGTTTGTATGTGCTCACTGCTAGTGTTTTGAACGCCTTTATCACTGAGCTTATTAGCATGTTTCTTATTATATTTTTTCTGCCTTCTTGACATAAAAGGAGTGAATATACTTCCCTCTTCAAGTTCTCCTTCGAGGTTCTGCTCTTGCTCATCATCACTCATATCAGGCTCTTCATCAACCAAGTCTCCCCACGGAGTTTTTAATATACTTACACTCTGCATTGCATCAGTGGTAGTTCTGTTTGCATCTTTGGAGGCTGGTTGAGAAATAGGAATTTCAAAAGCTGTGTTATTATCAATTCTCTGAGACTCTGGTCTATCCTTGTTTCTTTCAATATCAGCAACGTTTTCAACATCCGTAGAGATTCCAACTAGAGTCATAACCTTGTCTGGAGCTGTACCCTCAACTATAGGAACCAAATGATGAGAATTCAGCCCCTCCTTAGATATCAGAGGGCTAGAAGCCGCTACAGACAGAGCATGACCATTTATATTGGAAGTGGTTGGCTTATTGGCTATAGTCACAAGATTAAGTTGAATCAAATTCTCAACATTTGATTTGCATCTGTTTTCCGCACTATCCACAAATAAATTCTCCTTGCCTCGGATACTTTGATCAGCTCTTGATTTAGTAAGAGCCACAAATTCCTTTGCAACATTGTTTCCTGCACGCTGCAATTACTTAGTTGAAAGGTTAATTAATAATTTGGCCATTGATTCCTTTTCAAGTTTGAACTACTAGTTATTCATTTTCATAACCTTTCATTCGTTTTTAACTGTTCTTATTTCTGATTAGTACGCTTCTGCAGGAATATTTTACTATTTGATTTTTAGCAACATGATCATTCATTTTAATTATTAGACTTTTGATTAGAAAATTAAACATTAGCAGTTATTTTATTTATGAATGATACTGAAATGCTTTTTTTTTCTTCCTACACCTGCAACATCTAACATCTAGTTAATTACGTTAAAAAAATGTGGCTGGTTAATTTAGTTAAGTAGATTAGATTGTTAATTCACCCAATTTTGAAAGTGATCTAAATTAATCATCTGTTCAACATAATTAAGCACAATTTTGCATACAATTACTCAGGTGTCCGTGTGACACATGTAGGGAAAATTGGGTGTGCATTAAACATTTTATATTTTATTGCATTGATGTAACTTTATTTATTGACCGTCAATAAATAAGGTTCAACGGGTTAAAAGATCTTATAGAATGCAAAATAATTTATACCTTGCAGGCAAATCCTGATTATAAAGGTGTTTGTCATGTTGCTCTTGCACAAGAGGGTCATTGCAGACCTGGAGAGGTGATTTCTGTTACCATTTAACTAAGCTGTTTGTATGCTCATAGTCTACTGTAAAACTGTTACATGTTAGTTATGAATTGATTACCTATAGATGATGAACAACAAAATATTAGTACTATTTAATACATAGCTAATCGGCAATAGATCATTTTTACGAATAAACACTCAATTTCATCCCTAAACTATCAGTCTCTCACCGATTTAGTCCGTAAATTATTAAAATCAACTAAAAGGTCCCTAAACTATACTTCCACCATCATTTTAGTTTCTCAACAGGGACCAAGTTGAGGGATGAGAATATAATTTAGGGGGCTTTTAGTTGATTTTAATAGTTTAGAGACCAAGCTGACGAGTGATAGTTTAGAGACTAAATTGATTGTTTATTCTTATTTTCACAGTTCATCATGCTCCGTAAGGTCTATGTTAGGATCCTCTGTTCTAATCACTTGACAATTGATAACAGGTCTTGCTTGGTACAGATTCGCATACCACATCAGCTGGAGCATTTGGTCAATTTGCCACTGGAGTTGGCAACACTGATGCAGCTTTTATATTGGGGACAGGGAAGATCTTACTCAAGGCAAGTCAAAACATATCATCATTTAATAACATGTGAAAGCATTTGGATATTTGAGGATGTTTTCATTCCAGCATTAGTATTGATCATTCCATCATTGTTTCCATGGCTTCTATGAGTGAATATTAAGTGATAGGCAGTAACATGTGAGTTGACTTGTTTGCTCACTCGAGTAAATTTTAAGATCAATTTACAAAGCAATCGCTGATAATCTTTTAATTATCATCAAATTACATAGATGGGAAAGATTCTTCAATAATATTTTGTTTCTTAAAGATTTACAAGCCATGTTTCCAACCAACTGCATACAGGAAAACACGATTTTGATTTTTGAATGTGCAGAAAGGGCATCCTTTTAGATGAGCAGAAAAACCCCTTCAGAGTTCAGTTTCAGGACTGATAATATCCTGAATACACTTACTGCAGGTGCCTCCAACATTGAGATTTGTAATTGATGGCAAAATGCCAAACTATTTGCTTGCAAAGGATCTAATTTTGAATGTAGGTGATGGGTTCCTCTCATGTTTTTCCATTTGAATCAAATGTCGCTGATCAAAATATGTGACACGAGTATATTATACATTTTTACTATTTTCTTTCTTGGTGTTTCTATTTGCAAACATTAACCGCCAACATTCAGATCATTGGCGAAATATCTATGTCTGGCGCAACATACAAAACGATGGAGTTTGTTGGGACCACCATTGAAACTTTAACTGTATGTATACATAGTTTTTCTTTTTCTCTATGCTAATGTTATTTTCCTAAGTATAAGATTTCTGACGCGTTGCATTGTAGATGGAAGAAAGGATGACATTATGCAACATGGTTGTAGAAGCTGGAGGAAAAAATGGTATTGTTGCTGCTGACAGGACCACATACAAATACCTTGAGGTTGTTGGAATTAATTGGTTCCCTTTATGTTCTCAATTTCATTATTTACTTCTTCTCTTGGAAAGCAACCTTGTAATATATTTATGTATTTGCGTGCTACTGACACTTATACATACATGCAAAAAGCTGAACTGTCAATATAATGAAAGATAGTGAGACTGAGCTGCGCTAGTTCAGTAATGCTTTAGATAAAGATCCTGCAGGTGTTTATTCATGTAAACTAACAAGTTTTGCCAATCATACTATTGCTTCATTTATAGTAGTTGTACATCTTAATTCTTTTCCTATCTCTCGTTGCCACGGATTATAAATTGTTTGGTTGGTTTGCACAGGATAAGACATCTACTCCCTACGAACCAGTTTTCAGTGATGAGAAAGCAAGGCAAGTCCAGTTCCTTCCTCAATTCTCATACATATCCAATTATAATTGTTTTTTTCATCCGTAACTATCAGGTAGTTCTCTTATGGTTGTTATTAGCTCAACTTGTTGCTTGAATACGGAGTTATTGGAATCAAAGTGTGAATGGTTGGTTAGTCCTACTTGAATAGGTTTGGGATAAATGAAGGATATATAGAAAAGAGTCCTATAAATATTAAAAGTTTTGGTGGAGATTTGATGTTCTGGTCTCTCAATGGTCTTGGTCATTTGTCTAGTGTTGCTCCCAATATTCCAACAATTACCATATTTGACGGGTCAGAGATAGTATTTTGAATCGAGTTTGGTCTTACAAGACTCTTTGTTCTTTAGAATGTAACTTTGAAGATATCAACATTTCTGATTCTGATTGACCAACTGAGTAAAATGTTTATGGTGGTCTTACTGAAGAGTTCATTTCCTGCAAATATAAGAATTTTAACTGTTGAAATTATGAATTTTCACGTTACATCAAAGTTCTGCTAATTACAAGTAATTGGGTGACATGGAGAGCTAATTATCTTATATTCTTATTCATTTCTCCCTATTACGCAACCACATCTTTTCAGTACAGGTCATATATTTTCCTATTCTGTTCTCTCTTAAGACTGTTTTTCATTTTCTTTCTTGTTGATGTGCTAGATTTCAAGCGCAGTACAGATTTGATGTATCAAAGATGGAACCATTGGTGGCAAAGGTAGTTTACTTTAGCTTCCTCATATTTTCAATCTTCACTTTGCCTTAAAATTGTTATGAATCTTTAAAAGTTCGTTTTATTTCTGATTCCTGATGTAATTTAATATATTGAAACTATCGAACAGCCACATTCTCCTGATAACCGTGCTTTGGCAAGAGAATGCAACAATGTTAAAATTGACCGAGTATACATTGGATCATGCACTGGTGGAAAGACTGAAGATTTTATGGCTGCAGCCAAAGTTTTCTTAGCTGCTGTATGTCTGCTATGATTTTCTTTTTCGCATGAAAACTGCATATAATTTACAATCACACTGCACGTTTATAAAATAGTGTGTTAAAATATGGTAAACATTATTGCTGATCTTTTCAAACTTTTTTACTATCTTTTAACATAATGAAATCGGTTCAACTGTAGGGGAAAACTGTCAAGGTTCCTACTTTTCTTGTTCCTGCTACCCAAAAGGTGTGTGGAGGTGTACTACTTCTTTCTAAGAATATGGACTATGTTTCTAGTTTCAGAAATGTTAATCACCGGAATCGCGGATTGAACATGTCACTCATTACAACTTTTCCAGGTTTGGATGGACATATATACGCTTGAGGTACCTGGCTCAGGTGGCAAGACATGTTCAAAGATATTTGAAGAAGCTGGTTGTGATCCACCTGCAAGTCCTAGTTGTGCTGCATGTATGGGTGGCCCAAAAGACACATATGGACGCATAAATGAACCCAAGGTAAGTCAAACTCAAATTTTTTCAGTAATAGAACATCAAAGGAAATCCTTATATAGCTATACATTTCACATGTTAGGGGTTCTGTTTTGATCATGTTTTTATATTTTCTAAATAAGTACGTGAAAATAAATAAATAATTTTTTTGCCTAACTGTATTTTGGCAAAGGCTCCTTGCCAAATACTTAAGAGGGTCGACTAAGTTGGAATTGATAGAAAGAGATCAAATAGAGTGGATCATGCTTCATTGTTCAGAGATTATTTATTTGTTTATTATATTCCATATCAATAATTCCATTAAAACTAAATTTGATACAATGATAATTTCATTCCATTACATCTCATTCTATATGAAAATTCATTTAGTTCACGTGCTACCAAAAATTTCATATCGTTCTTTAACCAATGGAAAGAGATATTCTTGCAGCTTTGAGCTCTCACTGACCAAACAAATCTTCGGACAGTGAAATGCTCCTTCAAATTTCAGACTTGAGTCTTAATCAATCTAAAACCTAATTTTTTTTTATTACCTACTTGTTCAAGTAAACTTCCTGATTATATTAAATGAGTTACTTTTATTTCTTTTCTTTTCACAGCCAACAATATGTATTAGTATTAGCAGCTTTTTGTCTCAAGTTATCAAAATCAAGTATGAGAAGGGACAGTCCATTATAAAAATGCAACACACGAACACAACTTTTTAATGTCACAATTTTGAATTTTGGTTTTCCTTTTGATGTAACTGATTAGAGGACTCTGAAAACAGGTCTGTGTCTCAACAACAAATCGAAATTTCCCTGGTAGGATGGGGCACAAAGAAGGCCAGGTGTATCTTGCTTCCCCATATACTGCAGTGGCGTCTGCCTTAACAGGTTTTGTAACTGATCCAAGAAATTTCTTGCAGTGAGATAGCATATGCAAAAATCAGTTTCTACTTTCTTTCCATAACAGGAAGAAACCGAATTTATAAGTATCAATGTAGACTTTAAATTTTGTTTGGAGAACATGAAAAGACTGTGGCATGTCACCAAAGATGATAGAACCTATGTACTATAATACACTGTAGATTGAAGGCATGTTTGTAGTCTAACACGGACACGACATCAACAATGTGTTTACATTCAATCATTTTCTTTTTTTAAATTATTATTGGTGTTTATGTGTAAGTGTCGTGTCGGTGTCCGTAGAGTTCTTTAAAACAACAAAATGCTACCCAAAAATTCAACCAGTATATTGAGGTTCTCATTTTACAAAAAAGCTACTCATCATATACATACATGCAGTGGTAACTTAGACAGAGATTCCCATTCTACAACTATACGAAAACTGAGAGATAAATACATAAATACAAATATATAATTATATGATGTATGATGTGTATAGGGTTATGTGGAATCCCTTTCAGATAATTGCAAAGCGAAAGTGTGCATTAGTTAGAATGACACAAAAGAGTTAACAAAAAGAGAATAATAAAGAAAATTACATTTTAGTCCTTCCCCATGATCCACCATGCATGCAATGCTACCTCAGGCTGTGTTGTCACAGAAGGCTGCTACTGTCTTCGGTCGAAGAAGTTCGGCGGCGATTCTTCTTCTTGGCCATGGCCTTGGCCTTGGCCTTAGAGTCACCACCACATACAACGGAGCACTCAACACCACATATATTACTAAAGCAAGAAAATAACCCATTCCCTGACCCTCCTTCAGTGTGCCTCCGCGAGTGGCGGCTGGTCTTTGAGCTCGTCGTTGGAAAGCTCGACAACTCACCGTGGTCTATCACCGGAGGCAATTCCGTTCGCCACCTCTCTAATTTTGACTGCAACCCCTCCACACTTTCATCCAAGCTCCACCCTCCCACAGTTGAGTTCTCCTCATCGATAATCGGCTTCCTTTCCATTGCAGCCGCAACCTCAGACGGAGATGGTCCCAGCTCCGACTCCGTCATTATAACCGGCCTCATGTTAGCCAAGTTGGACCTCATCGGCGTCGCGTATTCCATTGCACCATTCATCTTCCCAAACGGATGCATTGGGGTGCCCCTGTGTGAACCGCCAAATCCCACAGCAGGGTTGAACTTTGAAACCGCAGGAGAATTCCTAAATTGTGGCAACACGGCCGGAGAGTTTCGAAACTGTGGCATTGGTGAATTCCTGAACTGCGGCATTGGAGAATTTCTAACCTGGTGCATTGGCGAGTTCTTATACTCCGGCATTGGTGAATTCCTGAACTGCGGCATTGGAGAATTTCTAACCTGGTGCATTGGTGAGTTCGTATACTCCGGCATTGGTGAGTTCTTATACTCCGGCATTGGCGAGTTTTTAAACTGTGGTTTAGGAGAGTTCTTATGTTCCGGCATAGTCGGAGAACTTATAAATTTCGGCTTCGGAGAATTCTTATACTCCGGCATCGGAGAATTCTTATACTCCGGCATCGGAGAATTCTTATACTGCGGCTTTGGAGAGTTCTTAAACTGCGGCTTTGGAGAGTTCTTAAACTGCGCTGGCGCCACCGCTGGAGATTTTGGATAATGACGTTTTGGTGTGGCCTTAACTTCATATGCAATTTTCCGTTTCTGATTGATATCAGTATCGGTTGTAGCAGCTTCAGAAACTGTATTAACATATGAAACATCCTTCTGGTTATCATCATTATAATTAACATGTTGATGAGCAAACACGTTTTCATTGTTATTGTTGTGTTGTTCTTCGTCATTGAACCGTGGTGGTGGTGGTGGTTCCACATGTGCATCAGAAGGAGCATAACTTGTTTTTCCATTTTTAACCTTCCACGGTACAATCTCATCGCTAAGAACAGAACCAGAAACACTGCTGATAATAGAACTAGCCTTAGACGTTTTCTTCCTTTTCTTTTTCTTCTTATTCTTCGTCACCTTATACTCGCTAACTTCAGAACCAGAGATTGCAGAATTAGCTCTTTCCTTATAAATTTCAGCACGTTGTTGTCGCAAAACCGCCTCAGAAGCAATAAGAGAGCTCGTATCACTTTTCGTTCTCCGGAGTTCAGGTTTACCACCCCCACCAGCGGCAATGACATGAGGACTAAGATGGTTATGGCTATCATAAGCATCTTTTTCTCCCATCAAATGCCGGTAACCAACGGCAGAGGCATTTAGCGTATAAAGCGGCATACTCCGCATGGAACTATCGAGAACGGTTACACCAATGTTAAGAATTCCCTGTGGTCTACCGGAAGGACGACGAACCTGAAGAGCAACGAATCGCATTCCCATAGGAGCACGGTCGTTGTGGAAAGGTCTAGTTGGTGGAGGAATTAGGTTTCCAACGAGGACACGGACAGTGCCAACGTGGATATCTTTGAACCAATGTAGAGCGTAAACTTCAACCATGATTGCCGACGTGTCGCTGTATAGAAACTCTTCGTCCACACGGAAAACGAATTTGTCGTTCCATGTTGGATTCGTGTGGCCTTGTGTGTCCACACGCGTGGAAAGTTTTCTATCAGGATGAACCCATGCAACGGCGTAGGTTCTCATGTTTCTTCCAAGAGAAGCCAAATCTTGTGCAGATATAACATTTAGTTCCAATAATTGGAACGGTGCCAATATTTGCGACATTGTTAGTTTCTTCCAATTTCTTTAACGTGATGATTGAGCCCTTCGTTGGGCGAAAATATGATAGATAACAGGATCTAATGCAAACCTTGGCGCCCAGGAGATACTGGTGAGATAATAGACCAAACCAATGTTGTGTGGAAAGATGCAACAAAGAAAACTCTTCCCGTCACGGTCAAAAACCGTGATGGGAATGTAAAATGTTTATGAATATGAATTGTTTTTATTTGAGTTTGTAGGAACGGACGTATTTTTTGTAGAGTTTATCGGAAGTGTTGGAACGTTTGAGGTTTTTGAGCCAAGAGAAGGTGAAAAGGGAAGGGAAATGGAGGGTGCGATGGGTGGAAGGGGTGGTGCCGCTCGTGGTCGTCCGGGAGGTGGACGACGAAGGAGGGCGTGACATGAAGAAGGAAGACTCTAAAGAAGAAGAAAGGTGAAAATAACAAAACATGCAAATAAGGCTTTTGCTGTCATTTTTTCGTTCCCATCACACTGTACTCTAACGACACCCAATCATTTGTTGCTTTACTTCTCTAACCTTTGTTTTCTCCGTTTTTCTCGTTACCCTTTGCCATTCATTATAGATTTTCCAATATTTTTTTTATCTCTCTGTTGGGATATGCCAAAATAAAATTTGATTTTGACAAAGGTTGTCTTTTGGACCAACAATGTTAATAACAAACAAAATATCTGTTACGAACATAAACCAGAGATAAATTATGACAGATTGTACTACAGATCGTACCTTCCTGTTTTTGGAAAAGTTATTAGGTTCCAACATTGTATGTAAGTTATTGGTACGTAAATTTTCATATATAATATGGCAACAAAGGTGACATGCACATCACTCAATACTTTTTATATAATGCATCAGTTTGGGGGTAAATATGAAATGTTTTTGTTGTTTACTCTTGGATTTTGGACACATGCTTGTTTTATTATTTATACTTTTTGGATGTCACAACTAGAATATCCTTCAAATATAATTATAATTGGATCAAGTTTAAACATGAATACCGGTACCGAACGCATTTTGGTCCTCTCACGTTATAACGAACCAAATTTGAATAGGAGAAAAATAATTGAATTGTTTGTTCCAAACCAAGTAACATGATACAAATATTTATAGATGATTCCTGTTGGTATTTCAATACAGTTGATTTTTGAATCAATAGTTTAACATTAGATTTTTATATTGGGACTAACTCATTCTTTCAAAATCAGCTTGTAAAGTGACACATAACTCTTTTAAAATTATTTAATATTATTTACCAAAACTGTTAGCGAAATAACATCTAGAAAATTTAGAGTTTATTTTGTTTTTAAATATTATTTTTGGTAGATAGATGAAATAACAATAGTCATCGCAAACTTGTACACGCAAGTGAATGAGTTGGGTTTCGAACCCCGATAACAATTTCAACAATTATAAGCTATGAATTGTGGATAAAATTTAGAGTTTGTTATTACTATTAATAGTGAATGTTGAATATTTTTTAAAGAAAAAATATAAAAAAACTATCATAATGTTTATTGATTATGAAATGATATATTTATTAAGAAATAACTTTCCTTAAAGTACAAGAGTTTACTAACCGTTTTTTTACTCACAGCAATGATCATTAACTAACAAGTTTAGAAAGCAGTTATATCCAAACTCTAATTTGTCAATGTAATAATGTGCAAGCTTCTATATTCATATCTCAACTATGTGAGCTGAATTGAAATAGTTCATAATCAACGATTAACTAACCAGCTTTGTAAAAAAAAAAAAAAAGTTCTAATAAAGAAACAAATTGATTTGTTGCTGAGAAGCAGATATTGAAGATCTTAATTAGGCTGCAATTTTTCATAACATGATGATTGTTTGTGTATATCGTTGCTAGCTAATTGGATGTCACAATATGAACAAATACTCTGTAGTGTACTTAGACATCAAAATATGAACAAGAAATGAAAGATTTGTTTAGGAAAATGCAGTAATCAATGTTGGATCTATTGCTGAGGCACATTTACACCCAAAGAAAAGCTTAATGATGACAATTTGTAGTAGTGGCATGAAATGACCTAGATATATATTGCACATTATAATATACACGAACCCTAACATTTCTCAAATAGTAAGATCTAACTCACAAGACAGTCAACCATAATGGAGTGGAGCTGCTTGGCTGGGACATGTCTATGATGGATCCTCCTTTTTTGGTGTGCTCTTCATTAGTGTTGTGACTTTGAGGGTGATCTTTGATGTGGTTTAGCATAGACATTTCAGCCATTTCTTCAAGCATTTTGGGGGGAATAGGATGCATATAATGACCATAGTTCTTACATTTGGTAGGGTTGCTGCTGAATTTTCTGTCCTTGTAATCCATGATCCTCCTTCCAAAATGATTATACCTAAGCCATGGCCCCAAAACATTTTTATTTGTTGATTCTGTATTAGTTCTGGTGTCGTGCAGTTTACAATTGGCTTCGGTATGACCAATCAAGCCACAAGCGAAGCAGAATTGAGGGAGGTTCTCATATCGAAAATCAATCCAATGTGCTCCGTCCTTGGCGCTACCAATGTAGATTCCTGCTTTGATTGGTTTATTGACAGCAAGATTTACCTTGATTTTGATGATCAATTTTTTGTCGGGATATTCGTATAACTCGGATGCAAGAACAGTACCAATGCTGGATCCAATCTTGATTCCCATCTGTTTAGTTCTACATTGAGTAGGTAATCCCCATAGTTGAATCCATATGGGAGCATGACGAAACTCTAACGACTGCGCGTCTATGTCTCTTCTCCAAGGATGTACGATGAGCCAAGAATTCCTAAAAAACCAAGGATTACCTCGAATTATTCTCTTCATATCTTCTTGTTCGTCCATAAAGAAATGGAATAACTTGTCTCCGATATGTTCAACCCTAAAACCCTTAGGATTACACCAAATGTTCGATAATGCGTTCTGAATTGAGTTCATGTGAATAGCTTTTTCCGATACAATCTTTCCAAGAATGCTGTTTTGGCATTCTTCTAGTCTTTCTTGTATATCACTGTCATCAAAGTAGATGAATGAATCTGTTTCAGCAGTGTCTTCAGTAACTGTTTCTTCTGTTGGATCATTTTCAATGGCAGGATCTTGAGAAGTGATTGCATTTTGATGATGCATCTTCATCAGGGGCAGAGAACATAGATAATTTTTCATCAACTTGTTATTGATCTGAGTAGAATTTTGTGTTGGATAAGGATTGTTTGGTGAAATTGGCAACATGGTAAAAATGCAGGGAAGACGAAACACAAGATAAGATCTCAGAGAAAGAGATACAGTGAATGACAAATCAAGAAAAAATGGATCAAGAAATCACCAAGAAGGGAGTTTGATGAAAAGATGATTTAGTGATAGTAGTGACATGTACATTACTCAATACCTTCTATATAATGCATTAACTTGGGATGAATATGAGATTTTGTTGTTGTTTTCACTTGGATTTCTAACACATGTTCGGATTATTATTTATGTTATGGGGATATACTTCACAACTATCTTTTATCATGATATTGACATGTTTAGCATAATTAATAATTTGATTAAGTTTAAACATGAAATTGAATACTAGTAGTAAATAAATTTTGGTCCTCCATATTATAACATACCAAATTTGAATAGGAAAAAAATGAATACATGATACAAATAGCAACAACTTAACTAAGCATTAGACCATCATCATTTTTGCTATAGTCAGTTTATCATTTTGTTATTCCATATTGAGACTTTGCATAATTTAAAGAATTGTCTGATTCAATTGATTGAGTAAAGTGAAAAGTGATTAAAAAAGAGGAACTTGCACCTTATATACAAGCTGAGATGAAGGTGTAGTTCTAACTAACCGATTAACAAATTTGACAAAAGCTTAACTAACCAAAACAGAATAACAGAATGATAAAATTGACTATAGCAAAAATGACGATAGTCTAATACTAGGTTAGCTTTGTAATCCTTAAAAAAAATGCTTTGTAATTAACTATAACTAAGTTACCTAATATTAAGTAAACTCTTACGAAATTATGAGTCGAGTGTACATAGACTCCACGAGCTTACTTAGACTCTCGAATTTGACAATCTTGTTAGTGAGTTCCATTAGCAAGTTGAAGAGGGTACATATTGAGCACGGCCAGTTTGGATAGTAACCTGTCGAATGTCGGGGATCGAGAATTTTAGTAAAGAAGTCAACCAATTGACTTGCTTTGTTACGCAGAGAGGTGCAATGGAAGAGCTTTGATTACAATTTTTCCTAACATTAGGATATCATTTCTCTGATGTTTTTCCTCTCATTGAAGCTTGGATTGGCTGTCACAATATAGGTCAACCAACTGATTCCACATGGTGAAGTAGATAATAGATATGCTCAATGAAGACTACTTTTAATTCATGTGATGGGAGACTTTCGTCCTACGTTTCTTTAACATAATCACGTTCATCTTGTTTCTTGTACCTTAGTTTCATACTTCAAAAATAAAATAATTTCTTTATAACATTCAACAAATATTTGAAATTTTGACAAATAAAACCTACTCCAAAAATTCATAATATACTATATAATTTTTATGAAAATTATTCAAAAAAAAAATTATAACTTAATTTTTTAGCAAAAGGGTTTTCACTTGTAAATCTCTTATTTGTTTTCTCAAATGATAAAGGGCACACATTTTTAGCTTATTATTTAAAACTGAATTTTTTTATCTAGTTTTATGCAAATATGTAACTATATTCATTATATCTTGTCAAAAAAAAGTTTACATTTTTTCAAATATTCCAAAAAATATACCAATATTACAACATCACGCTACAAATCTAATAACTAGCCGCCTAAAGATAATAATATCTCATCATGTACATAGGGAAGGAAAAAAAATACTCCCGCTTCCCATAATACTTGATACAGTTGATCTTATTACGCATGTCAATGCATAATTTTGAGCTTAAATATCTTGAATAATATATTAGAAAAAATTATGAAAATTTGATATTTTGAAAATACTAATCGAGACGAATCTAACAACATCTTATATGATATTATTTATCTTTGTATATTAGTAGAAAAATATGGTCAAAGTAAGTTAAGTCAAAATTGCATATTTTCAAATGGGTCATCTATTGCGGGACGGAGGGAAACAATATTCAGTTCGGCTCAAAATAAAGGAGTTATTTGATTCAGATCTATTAAAATATGTGTACAAGTGCAAAGAGAGAGAAAATTGTTTTAAGTCTAATATCAATGTATTCACCGTTATCATAAATTTAAAATAAAAAAGATTGAATTGAAAGGGATGAAATTAATATTAATTAAAATGAATAATTGAAAGGAAAAAAAATAAAAATTAAAGTATATGAGTATATTATTTATTTTCTCATATATCAATAACTTTGTCTCTTTCCATAACAATGGTAGAAATATCATCATGAGACTTTGCTTTATAAGCACAAAAACTCAATATACTAATTTCTTAGCTTCACAAATCTATCTAAATATTTGTTTATTATCTTGTGGCTAAACACCATGGCTGAGCTTCACAGTCCCAACAAAACACCAACGGAAGATGAGTTTCAATATCCCTTACGTTCATCTCCATCATTTGAGATATACAACAACATCAACAACGATCCTGAACAAGTTCTGAAAAGAACTGTTATGAGTTTAGAATCCATTGGAAGTAGTAGTGACTTCACCTTTGAAAGAAGCAAAATGGATTTGATTCAAGAAGAAGAGAATGAAAATGATTGGTCAACTGAGATTCAGAATCTGGGTGTTGATGATGATGATGATGTTCAACCATCTACACCTCCTATGTATCTTGCAACAGGACTTGGAGTTGATGCTGGTGATGTTGTGTCTGATAATAATCTTATTATCAGTGATGATATGTTTGTTCCAAATTTGCAAGAAAGTGAGAATCTTGAAGAGTATTACAAGAGAATGGTTCATGATTATCCATCTCATCCTTTGATTCTGAAAAAATATGCACTGTTTTTACAAGTGAGTTGTTCATTTTTTTTTAGGGATTTTGTTTCTTATTTTTTTTCAATGAAGCACGGACACTCCTCGGATTAGACGTGTCACATGTCCCAGTATCGTGTCCGACACCGACACATACGATTACTATGAATTATGTGATTTTTTCTGGTGGTGTCGGCATATCCGTGCTTCATAGGTTTTAATGGATTAGATTTTAGTTTACTTTCCATATTTTTCAATTCAAGAAGACGTATATATTTTTTTTTATGGATGACACGTAGTTTACTGATAAGCGGGCAGTTCGCTTGGGAAGGGTGGTGCAGAGTAACGTTGTAAACTGGACTAAGCTTAAACACTAAGCTTTCAATGATAGTAGAAAGGATATGCAGTCGGAGTCTTAGGCACAATAGACCGAATTATGTGATCAAATATTGTGTGTTCTTTTTGTATCTCTTACTTTTGGACCAGGTTGTTGTTCTAAATTTTGATTCTGAATGAATAGATGGTTTTGGATGATATGAGTAGTAGGCATTGAACCTCTAATTAATTGATGTATTAAGTCTCACGGGGACTAAATTTACATATTAATGAGGCGACACATAGATAGGTTTCAAATAGCGGTAACACTCGCGGTTGTGTTGCAGTCCATTATATTGTGGAGAACTGCGGTCAAATGTGGTTGGTGCAGCCTTAGTCGTGACTACATTATAGTTGTGAGACTCCGAAATTTTGATGTCGCAACCAATATTGTTGCAGCTGACATTTTTTTAACACTCCTGCCTGCTCCTGCCTGCTTAGTAGAACTAATAACAAGATACTCCTATTGATTTTTTAGAACGATAAATTTTCAAAACAAAGTAGAGATAAAATTTCACAACCACTGGGAGTCTAGGAGAACTTGTTTTTCACAACATTTCTAGTTTCATTTTGATGAGCTTGGTGTTTCTTATAGTTCTTATCAGATGCTGACGTCTAATTTTCATCATCTACTAATAGGGTAAGGGGGGGCTTCAAGATGCAGAGGAGTACTTTCATCGCGCTACTCTAGCTGATCCTAATGATGGCGAAATTTTGATGCTCTTTGCGAAGCTGGTGTGGGAGAACCATCACGACAGAGATAGAGCATCAGTCTATTTTGAACGTGCAGCTAAAGCTTCGCCTCAAGACAGGTAGCAACACTTCCATTCTATATAAAAGAAACTGGAATGACTCTTTTAACTTGTAAAATGTTGAGTTGTCCATGAATAAAAGATAACAGTAAACATGTAACATCCTTTTCAGCGATGTTCTTGCAGCATATGCTAGTTTTCTCTGGGAAACGGAAGATGACGAAAATGAAAGTGAAAATCATACAACTCAGGTGCTTTTTTTTTTCTTCCAGCTATTTTAAGGCCGTTGTCTTCCAAATGACACAGATTGTTTGTTTAATAATTAAAGATTATAATTGAATACAGAATGACATCGAAAAACAAGACATTAAACCTGTCAATACCTCAAAGGAAGAAAATGGTGCCGAAAAGCTTGCAACAGCTAATTACAGTGAAGACAGTAATGATGCAGATTATTTGAAGAGGATGGTTAATGAGAATCCTAACAATCCTTTGTTTCTGAAGAAGTACGCTCAGTTTCTGTTTCAGGTGAGGCTTCAAACTTTTTTTATGTTCACAGACGCATACACATCCTTTAGGAGTATAATGTTAGGACTGATTCAACACCAGAGTAAATTTCAGCCTTTTGAGCATAAAATGTACAGATGATACTAAATCTAAATTGTGACTAAATAAAATTAATCATGTATGATCATCATTATAGTATGAGCTTCACATGGTTATAGACATGCTATTACTTGGTGTTTGAGGCTTATAAAATTGCATTCTCTTCCACCTTAAAATAATGTACAGTCAAATAGAGATCTAGAAGCAGCAGAGGGTTACTACTCAAGAGCAATCTCGGCTGATCCCAGCGATGGTGAAACAATATCAGAATATGCTAAACTGCAGTGGCAACTTCATCATGATCAGGAAAAAACTTTGTCTTTATTTGAACAAGCAGTTAAGGCTACCCCTGGAGATAGGTAAAATTCTTGTGACACGTTTTTAATATAAAAGGTTTTGTTACTTCACATTCCTATTAATGCTGCTAAAACAAGGAAGAAGAAAAATCATAGGTTATTACAGAATCTTAATTCTGTTAGAGATTAGTTAGTTTGCTATGATTTTAGTTTGGTTGTTAATCATCTCACAAGCTCTATAAATAGATCAATTGTATCTCATTTTCTACATTTTTCAATATGATTCCTTATGATGTTTTCTCTCAACCTTCACTTTTCCCTTCACTTCCACATCCTCTGATCTCCAACATAGGTGATCAAGTCCTTCCCTATTAAGAATAAATCATGTACTGAACGAATCGTTGAATCATACATAACTCAATATACATGAGTCTTTAAATTGTAGAATTCTGAATTATAAAAGAGTAACTTAATAAAACAATTTTGATACAACATACAAGTGTTTAGTAATACTTTTCTTTCTTCCAGCAATGTTCTTGCAGCATATACATGCTTTCTTTGGGAAACAGAAGATGAGGAAAGCTGAGTTCAAAACCAGAACCAGGTTCAATAGATCTGCTGCAAAATGTCATTGTTATAGGAGAATAAGGAAAACCAAAAACAATCAACAGAGGAAGCAGCAATACTAGCTCATCTAGATTAAAAAAACCATACTTATATTCATTGTATTTTTTTTTCTGAATTTTTTTCTTATTTCTAGAATAACAAAATTAACTACAAACTCTTTCTTCCCTTATATTACAACTATTGTACGGAGAAAGTTGTAAATCTTTCGCCATAATTTTTTTTTCTTCTGATTAACAAGTGCACTTTCTACAATGATCGGGATTCCAAAACAAAAAACTATTAATAAAAATAAGATGCAACAAATCATCAAAATGTGCATCAACAAGATTAATTATCCAAGTAATAAATAAAAGAACTGAATTAATGAGTGCCAACAAGTACACATGATTGTGGATGTGAGGGATAGGAAAAGTGATCTAAGGGCAAAGACTCCTAAGAATATATGAAGGAATTGACTAAATTTCTCACTTCATAGTTATTGCCTGAGCCAATACATGATTGCTCTCTCCTGTCTCAATTATAGGGTGAAAAAACGGGTCGATGCCCTCCATTTTGGTCTGCCCTGTCGTCAAACCCATCTAAAGCTGGCAAGGGTGCGGACCTTCATCCGCCCCGCCCCTTTGGTCGATGTTGACTGGCTGACAGGTCAATAAAAAACTTTGTTTACATTCTCATTTCATGAAACTAATAACAGCAAGCAAGAAACCATAAATTAACTCAAATTCATCTTCCCAACAAGCGGCAAATTACCCTTTGGACCATCCTTGTTCAAGTGAATTTGATACACATAGTCCATAGCCTTATCATTTGATGACTCTTCTACTTCCTCAATTTCTCTACATAGACCTCTTTTCGATTGTTTGCAGAAAAAATAGAATGCAGAATCCCTTATTCCATGAACATTGAATCGTTCCCTGAAATAAAGTTGAAGTTAAAAACATCCAATCCGATTCCGAAAAAAATATTTGCACTAGAAGTGGAAGCAAGCCTTCATGAATCGGGAAAGCAATGGATCCATACTTATGATTTTGCGATGCCGGCGTTGTTTCCTTTTTGAGTTTATACGATGAAGAGATATTTAAACCAATAGAAGAATCCATAAAATCATAGCATATCAATCCTTTAGGCTGCATCAAGAAAGTTCATCCTGTTCAAATTCTCAATTCTATCTGAATCACCAAACTTCTGAAGGAAAATACTATTCAATATATTTATCATACTTTTGCTCTTCTATTTCTGCACCTGTTACGAACCTTTCTTTTGATATAACAAAGAATTTCCAAAACATGGACCGAATTGAATAAACATAGGAACAATTGTATTGAAAGAATGGGAAAGGAAAAGAGAAAATAGGAGAGAAATCACTCCTCCAATGGTTTCCCCTAATAGAGTCACTACTCTATTCACTCTAGTTAGCCATTATTCTATATCTTAGCAGTATTCCAGTCTTCTCGAGTATCAACACTTATAAGTACTTCCTGGTGGCAGTGGCCACAGGACAATCAAAGACAAAATGTCCATCAAAAGATTTAGCTGAGGATAATTCTCCACTACCTTGCATAAATCCTCTCTTTGATTTTATAAGCTTACATATGGTTACAACAACAATCATTTGAACAAAAAAAGAAGTGGACTCAAAATCTTTGTCCTAGAATTGAAGTAACAAGAAAGGAAAAGCACTTCAAAAAATATTATACACAACAAAAAATATTTATGCAAAATAATGAAGAAAAAATACCAACTTACAAAATCATGAAATTCTTCCAAATCATTTGATAACACTATTATGTGGTGCCAAAGCAATTTAGCCCTTAATCCCACATCGGACGCGACACTTTCACTGCACAATTCACATTGTTGTTTTACATCTGATACAATTTTTTTTGGTAGATTTATTCAATTTGGTTTTTGTGATGGATTAATTAATCCAGGCAACTTTTTTTTTGAAGAAGTCAAAATGGAATTTATTAAAATCACAACGAATCCTAACCAGCACAAGGAATGCTAGAATAGGATTCGTAAAATAGCAAAATACAAAGAAAAACAAAATGTTGTACCAAAACTCTCACCATCGTACATAAAAAAAACCCTCATCCAACATACATAAAAAAACCCTCAACCAACATCACAAGTTGCCACAGAAAACAGCTTCCACCACCTGCGTTCGGCTGCTCGCACACAACCCCAAACAACAGCAACGTCAGGCAACTTAAAATCAAAAATTAAAATAATTGTTAATTTGCAACAACAATCATTTGAACAAAATAACACGAAGAGATTGCTAAATTTATCGGTGTAAAAATTAGGAGAATGCTAGAGTGTTCCATGAGCATTGGTTAAACATCTAAAACAAGTAAATTTTCATAAAGAAGTGGTATAATCATTATTTGATCACAAATAACATCTTATATTTTCAAGACAAAATTTCTAATTATAGTTTCCTTAACTAATGTCATGCCTATTGGTTAGCAAGACCCTAAAAATATACAGCTTAAAAAAATAATTACTTTATTTATTATTGTTCTAACTAATATTTATTATTTTAAATTGAAAATTATTATGCTTAATATTTATTATTATGCTTAATTTGATACAATATCAAAGAAAATTGAAATTACTTTTATTCAAAAAAAAAATGAAAATCATGTTATAGTAATATAGTATTGAAAAGTTTAAAATCATTTTCAATGTCCTATGGACACTATGGGATGTCATTTATGTTGCAAGTAACAAAAGTGCCACCATATCACATTGTGGTTGAACATTAAATTGCTGAAACAGCAATGTAATGCGGCACCTTTGCGAATCTTCTACTATATATATATATACACAAACAAATAACTATGCAATATATAATCCTGC